>JAABUT010000172.1_pt1 | contig 119121 bp, 133 predicted proteins | sample 5559281 | NCBI WGS metagenome assembly JAABUT01 (sample SAMN10711880, study PRJNA513359) | rock metagenome | isolation source: Antarctica rocks | place: Antarctica: Victoria Land, Ricker Hills nord | collected 2016-01-04 | reverse complement strand
CCGGGCGCCGGGACGGCGTCCTCGTGGTCACCCTCAACCGCCCCGACGCCCGCAACGCCGTCAACGGCGCCGTGGCCGAGGGGATCGGCCGCGCGATGGACGAACTCGACGATGATCCGGACCTCGTTCTCGGCGTCATCACGGGTAAGGGCAAGGGCTTCTCCTCGGGCATGGACCTCAAGGCGTTCGTGGCCGGCGAGTCGCCCTACCACGGCGACCGCGGCTTCGCGGGGATCGTCGCCCGCCCCTCGCACAAGCCGCTCATCGCCGCCGTCGAGGGCTTCGCGGTGGCGGGAGGGTGTGAGGTCGCGCTGGCCTGCGACCTGCTCGTCGCCGCCCGGGGCGCGCGACTCGGCATCCCCGAGGTCAAGCGCTCGCTCGTGGCCGCGGGTGGCGCGCTGCTCCGGCTGCCGCGCCGGATCCCCTACCACGTGGCGATGGAGCTCGCCCTCACCGGGGACCCGATCGAGGCCGAGCGCGCGCACGCGCTGGGGCTCGTCAACGTCCTCGCGGAGCCGGGCGGCGCGCTCGACGCGGCGCTGGAGCTCGCGGGGCGGATCACGAGGAACGGGCCGCTCGCCCTTGCGGCCTCCAAGCGGATTATCGTCGAGGCGCCGGGCTGGCCGGAGGACGAGCTCTGGCAGCGCCAGGGGGAGATCGCCGGGCCGGTGATGATGTCCGAGGACGCCCGGGAGGGGGCGACCGCCTTCGCCGAGAAGCGCGACCCGGTCTGGAAGGGCCGCTAGGCGGGTAAGGCTTCCTCCGGACAATCTCACGGAGGAGGTAGGGAATGCGTGGCAACAGCTTGTACGGGCTCGTGGTCCTGCTGGTCATCATCGCCATCGTGCTGTTCCTGGCCAAGGTGGCCATCGGCGGCGGCATCATCGGGGTCATCGCCCTGATCCTGCTGGTCCTCATCCTGCTCAAACGACTCTGAGCTGAGCTAGGACCCCTCGCCCCACAGCGTTGCGACCAGGCGGCGCGAGCCGCCTGCGTCGCGGTGCTCGCAGAGGTAGATCCCCTGCCAGGTGCCGAGCGCGAGCCGCCCGCCGGACACCGGCAGGGTGAGCGACGGGCCGAGCAGCGCGGACTTCACGTGCGCGGGCATATCGTCCGCGCCCTCGAGCGTGTGCGTCCAGTACGGCGCGTCCTCGGGGACCGCGCGGTCGAACCACGTGCCGAAGTCGCGGCGCACGTCGGCGGAGGCGTTCTCGTTGAGCGTGAGTGCGGCCGACGTGTGGGCGATCAGGAGGTGCAGGAGGCCGACTTGGACGTCGCCGAGCTCGGGCAGGGCGTCGGTCACCTCCCGGGTCACGAGGTGGAACCCGCGCGGGCGCGGATCGAGGGCGAGCTCACGCTGGACCCACATCAGTCGGGGAGCCTCGCCTTCCGCAGCTCCACCCGGTCGCCGCGGAAGGGAATGCCTTCCGCCTCCAGGAGCGCGCGCTGGCGCTCGCCCTTGGCCAGGGAGCCGTCCGCGCGGACGATGCCGTGCCAGGGCAGGCCGGGCTCATCGGTGGCCGAGAGCACGGCGCCCGTGAGCCGCGTCGCCCCCGTGGAGCAGTCGCCGTAGGTCCGGACCCAGCCCTCGGGGACACCGCGCACCCTGTGGAGGATCGCAGCTCGGCGGAGGGGATAGGCCGGGTCGTGGCCTCGCGTACCGCCCGAGACGCGGTTGCGGCGCGGCGGCAACGGTCAGACCCGCCCTACCGCTCGCCGGGCAGGCGGTTGGGGTACATCGACACGGGCATCCCGAGGTCGAGCGCGGAGCAGATGATCCGATTCTGCTCGGTGATGTGCGCCGCCGGATACCCCTCGCCGGGTGACGCGCGCTCCGGCCGCCCGACGTACCCGAACTCCAGGCCGTCGGGGAGGATCTGCATGAGCCGGGGCGACATGTGCGCGCGGGCGCCCATGTTCCGCGGCTCCTCCTGCACCCAGAGGACCTCGCGGAGGTTCGGGTAGCGGCGGATGAGGTCGAGGATCTGCCCCTGGGGGAAGGGGTAGAGCAGCTCGACGCGGCCCACGGCGATCTCCGGCCTGCCCTGGCGCTCCTCGGAGCCGACGAGGTCGTAGTAGATCTTGCCCGTGCACAGCAGGAGCCGGGTGACCTTCTCGTCCTGCGTCCGGGGCTCGGCGAGCACGGGGTAGAACTGCGTCTCGGCGAGGTGCTGCACGCGGTTCGTGGCCTGCGGGAGGCGCAGGAGCGACTTCGGCGTCATGACCACTAGCGGGCGCTGCTTGGCGATGCGCGCCTGCCGGCGCAGGAGATGGAAGTACTGCGCGGGGGTGGTGGGGTTGGCCACCCGGATGTTCCCCTCCGCCGCGAGCTGGAGGAAGCGCTCGAGGCGCGCCGAGGAGTGCTCGGGCCCCGAGCCCTCGTACCCATGCGGGAGCAGCAGCGTGAGCCGGCTCGTCTGCCCCCACTTCGTCAGCCCCGAGATGATGAACTGGTCGATGATCACCTGCGCGGAGTTGGCGAAGTCGCCGAACTGCGCCTCCCAGAGCACGAGGGTCTCGGGCGCCTCCTGCGAGTAGCCGTACTCGAACCCGAGACAGCCGATCTCCGAGAGCGGGGAGTTGTGGATCTCGATCGGCGCGAGCGCGCCCGGGAGGCGCTGCACGGGGGTGTACTTCCGCCCCGTCTGCGGGTCGTGGAGGACGAGGTGGCGCTGGGAGAACGTCCCGCGCTCGGAGTCCTGGCCCGTCAGGCGGATCGGCGTGCCCTCCGTGAGCAGCGAGGCGAACGCGAGGGTCTCGGCGTGCGCCCAGGTGATGCCGCCGTCGTCGCCGAGCGCGTCGCGGCGCTGCTCGAAGGAGCGCCCGAGCTTGGGATGGAGCGTGAAGTCCTCGGGGAAGGCCAGGAGCTCCTCGTTCAGCGTCTTCAGCCGCTCGACGGAGACCGCGGTGGTCACGTCGGGCGACGGCGTGCGGTCCAGCGAGTACTCGCCGGTCTTCTGCGATGCCTCCTCGCCCTCCTCGGCGATCAGCTCCTTGAGGTCGGCGTGGTCGCGCGACAGCGCCGCCCACGCCTCCTCGGAGAGCCGCTCGGACTCCGCGCGGTCCAGCACGCCGCGCTCCTCGAGCCGCGCGGCGTAGAGCTCGCGCGTGGAGCGGTGGCGCTTGATCTCGGCGTACATCCCCGGCTGCGTGTAGACGGGCTCGTCGGCCTCGTTGTGGCCGAAGCGGCGGTAGCCGATGAGGTCGATGAGGACGTCGTGGCCGAACTCCTGCCGGAAGGCGTGGGCGAGGCGCACGGCCGCCATGCAGGCCTCCACGTCGTCGGCGTTGACGTGGATGATGGGGACGTCGAAGCCCTTGGCCAGGTCGGAGGCCCAGCGCGTCGAGCGCGCCTCCGAGGGGTCGGTCGTGAACCCGACCTGGTTGTTCTGGATGAGGTGGACCGTCCCGCCCGTGGCGTAGCCCTTCAGCGCCTGGAGGTTGAGCGTCTCGGCCACGACGCCCTGGCCCGGGAAGGCCGCGTCGCCGTGGAGCACGACGGCGAGCGCGGCGTCGAAGTCCAGGTGCGCGTGCGGGCCGGCGCGGGTCGTCTGCACCGCGCGCGTGGCCCCCTCGACGACGGGCGAGACGAACTCGAGGTGGCTCGGGTTGGACTCGAGGCGCACGATGATCGAGCGCCCGTCGAGCTGGTAGGAGCCGTACGCGCCGTGGTGGTACTTCACGTCACCCGTGCCGCCCTGGGGGATGGTGGTCACGGCCTTGATGGTCGAGGCGCCCTCGAACTCCGCGAAGATCGTCTCGTAGGGCCGGCCCAGGTTGTGGGCGAGCACGTTGAGGCGCCCGCGGTGGGCCATCCCGATGACCACTTCCCGTGCTCCCTCGCCCGCGGCGAGCCCGATGAGCTCGTCGAGCATGGGCACGGTCATGTCCAGGCCCTCGACGGAGAACTGCTTCTGGCCGAGGTAGGCCTTGTGCATGAAGCGCTCGAGCGCGTCGACCTCGGTGAGACGCTTGAGGACCGCCCTGGCCTCCTCGGCGGGCAGCTCGGCGCGGAAGGCCCCCGACTCGATCTTCCCCCGCAGCCACACGCGCTGGCGATGGTCGGCGATGTGCTCGATCTCGTAGGCGATCGGGCCGCAGTAGGTCTCGCGCAGGTGGGGCAGCGCGTCGGCGAGGGTCTCGCCCGCGACGTACACCCGGAGGATGTGCGCGGGGATGCGGCGCATGAGCTCCGGGGTGAGACCGAGCGGCTCGGGCTGGAGCGCGGGGTCGCCGATCGGGTCGACGCCGAGCGGATCGAGCCGTGCCGCGAGGTGCCCGTGGGTCCGGTGGGCCTTGACGAGCGAGGTGGCCGCCTGCACGGCCTGCATGAGCTCCTCGTCGAGAGAGCCGGTCCCACCCACGCCGACGCCCGGGGCCAACGCCGGCGCCGCGGAGGCCACGGACGCAGCCCGCGGGAGCGGACCGAACGTCGCTCCGAGGTCGGCGAAGACGCCCTCGTAGAAGCCCTCCTCCCCGGTGAGCAGAGCTTCGATGCGCTGGAGGAACCGCCCCGATTCCGCACCCTGGATGATGCGGTGGTCGTAGGTCGAGGTGAGGCCCATGACCTTCTCGGCGCCGATCGCCGTGGCGGCGGCGTCGGGGAGCCCCGCCGGATAGCCGATCGCGCCCGTGGCGACGATCGTCCCCTGGCCGACCATGAGGCGCGGGACGGAGAAGACCGTCCCGATCCCGCCGGGGTTCGTGAGCGTGAGGTTCGCGCCGGCGAGATCGTCGGCGGTGAGCGTGTTCGTTCGCGCCTTGTCGACGAGTGCGTCGTAGGCGCCGAGGAACTCCACAAAGGAGAGCCGTCCCGCGGCGCGGATGACGGGGACCATCAGGGCGCGGCTGCCGTCCTTCTTCTCGACGTCGACGGCGAGCCCGAGGTTCACCTGCCCGTCGTCGACGCGCTCGGCGTCCTCGAAGTGGTGCGCCATCACCGGCATCTCGTCCGTGGCCACCCGGGCGATCGCGTAGGCGATGAGGTGGGTGAAGGAGACGCGCCGGCCCTGCTCTTTGAGCTGGCGCCGGCGGCTGTCGAGCGCGGAGACCGTGACCTGGCGGAACGACGTCGCCGTCGGGATGGACCGCGACTCGTCCATGTGGCGGGCGAGCATCGCCGCGCCGCCCTTGAGCTTCGTGCGGCGGCCGCTGGCGGTCGCGGGATCGGCGCCGTTTCCGTTGCCGCCGTGGAGGACGTCGGCCTTGGTGATCCGGCCGCCGGGACCCGTGCCGCTGAGCCCGGCGAGATCCACGCCCTGCTCCGCCGCGATCCGTCGGGCGACCGGCGAAACCCGGGGTGGGGCCGGAGGGGCGGCCTCGGCAGGCGCGTCTTCGGTGACGGGTTCCGCCGCCTCCACCGCGGGCCCGCTGCCGTTCGTGTCGATCTCCGCCAGCAGCCATCCGACCCCCACGGTGTCACCTTCGGCGACGTGGATCTTCACCACGGTCCCCGCCACCGGTGCGGGCACCTCGGCATCCACCTTGTCGGTCGAGATCTCGACGAGGGTCTCGTCGGCCGCGATGGCGTCGCCCTCGGCCTTGTGCCACTCGAGCACGGTCCCCTCGGTCACCGACTCGCCCATGGTGGGGACGGTGACCCGGACCGTCGTGGACGTGGACATCAGGGGACGGAGGGTACCCGGCGGGACTCCCATGCGAAGGCCGCCGAACCGGCGAACGGGCCGAGCCCGCCGAGCACCACGACGATCACCGCGAGCCGGAAGGGGATGACGTCCCGCCGGACCGCCGCGAGGCACAGGAGCGACACCACGATCCACATGATCCCGTGCGCCCAGCCGAGCACCGTCGTCTCTGGCTCGAGCCCCGGGACGAGCCACGCCACGAGCAGCCCGAGGTAGATCACCGAGTGGGTGTAGGAGAGGGTGCGGAGCCTTGCGAAGGTGAGCACGGACGGACGCGCCTCAGACCAGCAGGCGCGCCATGAGGCGGAGCTGCTCGTGGGCCTCGGCCGGCCACGCGTCGATGTCCGCCGGCCACCACGCGAACTCGTCGTGCTCGGCGTCGGGCACGGCCTCGGCGCCGGGCGCGAGCCAGGCCATCCCCACGAGGAGCACGAGTCCGGAGGGCCGCTTGGCCAGCGCCTCGACCGACAGCGCCTCGGGCACCACCGACCATTCCTCCTCGAGCTCGCGCGTGAGGGTCTCCGCCGGATTCTCGGCCAGCTCGACCGAGCCACCGGCGCCCAGCGCCCAGACCCCGGCCCACGAGGCGAGCCACGCGGCGCGGCGGCCGGCCAGCCAGCGCCCCTCCGCGTCGCGCACGACGCAGAGGGCCGAGAGCGACTGCGCCTCGGGCGCCTCGACGAGGCGCAGCGACCAGCGGACCGGCTCGAGCTCGAGGTGGAGCCCGTCGGCGGCGGCCGAGAAGCCCGAGAGGCGCGCGGCGAGGCCGTCGTGCGTGGGCGAACCGCGCTCGCCCAGGGCGGCGAGCTCGGCGTCCGCGCGCGCATGGGTGTCGTCAGCGGCGGCGTAGGGCGCCTCGGCCCACGTCGCGGTCACCGCCCCCGCCGGCCAGGGGCCGCGGGCGAGGATGCCGGGTGCGAGGGCCACGTCCGCACGGTATACGCGCCCGCCTACCCTCCTCCCGGCGTGGAGCGGCTGCCTGCTCAACCCGGGCGTGCTGGTCGATCCGTGATCGCCGTGCTCGGTCCGGGGGGCGTGGGTGGCCTCGTCGCCGCGGCGCTCGCGGGCGCGGGAGAGAACGTCGTGGTGATCGCCCACGAGGACACCGCGCAGACGATCGCCCGGCGGGGCATCCGGGTCTCGTCCGTCCTGCTCGGCGACTTCACCGCGTATCCGCGTGCCGTGCCCCGCCTGGAGGAGGCCGCCGACGTCCTCGTGCTCGCCACGAAGGCGACCACGCTCGCCAACGCGCTCACGCGGGTCGTAGCCGTGCCGCGGATCGTCGTCCCCCTGCTCAACGGGATCGACCACATAGCGGCGCTCCGCGCGCGGTACGAGTGGGTCACGGCGAGCGTCATCCGCGTGGAGTCCGACCGGCCCGAGCCGGGCGTCGTCGTCCAGACCTCTCCGAGGATCCGGATCGATCTCTCCCCCGACTGGCCGGCGGTGCGGGTGTTCGCGTCCGAGCTGGAGCGCGCCGGGATTCCCACCCGGGTCTCCGACGACGAGGCGACCGTGCTGTGGACGAAGCTCGTCCGGCTCACCGCCCTGGCCCTGGCCACGAGCGCCCACGACCTGCCGCTCGGTCCCATCCGCTCGACCCCGGAGCTCTTCGACGAGCTCCGCGCGCTCGTGCGCGAGTGCGCCGCGGTCGCCCGGGCCGAGGGCGCCGACCTCGCGGCCGACGCGGTCCTGGCCGAGCTGACCGAGGCGCACCCGGGTGCGGGGTCCTCCATGCGCCGCGACCTCGCGGCCGGCCGCCCACCCGAGCTCGACGCGATCGCCGGCGCCGTCCTCCGCGCCGCCGCCCGCCACGACCTCGACGCGCCCACCGTCGCGCGGCTGGCGGACCGGGTCAGGGCGCGGGCTGGATGACCGGGAGGGCCTGGGTGGAGACGACCTCGAGGGTCTCCTCCTCGGCCTCCTCGAGCTCCTCGTCGTGCTGGCCGTCGCACAGCACGCGGAAGTTGCCCGACACGCCGGAGTCGGCGTGGATCGTGATGCCGGGCAGGATGGACTCGCCCTCCTCGAAGCCGAGGCGCTCGAGGTCGAAGCCGTTCATCCCGATCCCGTAGGCGTTGTGGTCGGGGTTCTCGCGGTCGTGGATGGCGATCGCCTGGGCGAAGCGCTCCAGGTTCTGCGCGATCTTCGACGGTCCGCTCACTCCTGGGGGAGGCTACCCGCCGCGTGCGCCTCGCGGTCGTGGCCCTCCTCCTCGTCGCCGGGCTCGTCGCCGCGGCGTACCTCGTCGTCCCGGGACCCGTCAACCGGTCGTTCCTCAAGGCCTCGCTCGAGCGGGAGACGAGCTCCGGGGCGGAGGTTCTCGGCTCCTCGCGCGGGAACTGCCGGCACGTCCGCGGGCCGCGCTGGCGCTGCCGCGTGCAGGGGAGGAGGGGCAAGCGTCTCGTCGCCTACTCCGTGCGGGTGCGCGACCATGCCTGCTGGACGGCGCGCTCCGGCAAGGGACGCAAGCCCGTCGAGGGCTGCATCCACCTGCTCGAGCCCCGGATCCTCTAGACCACGAGCTCGCGCCCGAACGCCCGGCGGAACAGGGGGGCCTGGGCGCGGGCGCCCCACACGGGGACGCTCATGTCCGCCTCGCCCTCGAGCACGAGGGTCACCCGCTCGTCGGCGACCTCGACCCGCACGCCGTGCACGAGCTGCGAGCGGGCGCGCTCGAGCTGCTCGACGACGCGCAGGACCGCGGCGAGACGGGCGAGGCGCTCCTCGTCGCCCGTCTGCAGCAGGGGCGCGAACTGCCCGGGATCGGGGTCGCCCTTGCGGTGGTAGCGGATCGTCTGGGCGATCAGGACGAGCTCGCGGGGGGAGAAGCCGGGCAGGCCGGCGGAGAGTACGAGGTAGCGCCCGTGCTTGTGGTGGTCGTCGTAGTCGACGGCCATCCCCACGTCGTGCAGGAGCGCGGCGGCGGCCAGAAGCTCGCGTTCGTTCGGGTCGCCCGGGTGGACGCCGGCAACGGCGAGCTCGTCCCACAGGCCGAGCGCGAGCCGCGTCACGTGCTCGGCGTGGCCGAGGTCGTCCTGGTACTGCGCGGAGAGGTTGCGCACGGCGGCCCCGCGGACGTCGTCGAGCAGGTGGCCCGGCGCGAGCCCCGACCCACCGCCTTCGGCGCCGTGTGCCCGGGCGAGGAAGACCCCCTCGCGCAGGCCCCACTCCGTCGCCTCGAGGTGCTCGAACCCCGCGACCTCCATCACCTCGTGGACGGTCACGGCGGCGGCGAGGATCACGTCCGCGCGGCCGACCTTGATGCCGCGCAGCTCGCCGCGCTCCTTGACCGAGCGGTCGGCCAGCTCGTCGACGAGGTCCGCCAGCTCTGCCCGCCCGAGGCAGAAGCCCTGCACCGTGGGCAACGCCAGCCCGCCCCGCGCGGCGGCGGCCGAGGCGAGGTTGCGCACCGAGCCGCCGATCCCCACGAGCTGACCGCGTCCCCCGGCGCCGATGAGCCACGTCGCGTCCACGACCGAGTCGCGCACGTGCTCGCGGAGCGCCCGGAGGCCCTTCTTCGACGCCTTGCCGCCGGGCAGGAAGCGCTCGGTCATGCGCACGGACCCGAGTGGCCAGGAGCGCCGGTCGTCGGCCTCCCGCCCGGCCACCTCGACGAGCTGGAGCGAGCCGCCGCCGATGTCGAGCACCGCCCCGTCGGTGAGCGTGGTCGAGTTGACCGCGCCCACGTAGCCGAAGGTGGCCTCCTCCTCGTCGGAGATCACCCGGATCGGCAGCGCCGAGCGCCCGACGACCTCCTCCGCGTTCTCGGCGTCCCGGATCGCGCTCGTCGCGACGGCGTGGACCTCGTCCACGTCGGCGTGGTCGGCGAAGGCGGCGAAGAGCTCGATCGTCCGCAGCGCCCGCTCGACCGCCGCCGGCTTCAGGCGCCCCGACTTCCCCAGGCCCTCCCCGACCCGGACCGTCTCGTAGACCTCGTCGGTCTTCTTCCACCATCCGTGGTCGGAGGCCGTGAAGACGACGAGCCGGAAGGAGTTCGAGCCGAGGTCCGCGACCGCGACCCGGCGATCAGTCACGGCGGTCTCGGCCCGGCGCGACGAGCCAGCGGTTGTGGGTGGTCCGTCGCCGCTGGACGGGACGGCGGCGGGTCTCCACCACCTCCGGCCGGTAGCCGGCCTCCGCGAGCAGCGCCGCGCAGCTCTCCTCGAGCTCCGGCGAGTGGGTCTCGACGATCAGCGCCGGGCCGTGCTCGGCGAGGACCTGCCGCGCGCCGGAGAGCAGGCCGGCCTCGGCGCCTTCGACGTCGATCTTGAGCAGGCCGGGCGGCAGCCCGCTCGCCGCCACATACGCGTCGAGTGTGGTGGCGTTGGCCGCCGGGTTGGTCTCGTACGCGAGGTAGAGTCGCTCGACGGTCACCCGCGCGCCCTCGACCGGGTTCGCCGCGAGGTTGCGGGCGATCCGCGCGCAGGCGCCCGCGTCGAAGTCGAAGGCGACCACCGGCGCGCCGGAGAGGCGGCTGAACACGAGCGCGTAGTACCCGTTCAGGCTGCCGATGTCGAAGGAGCGCGTTCCCGGCCGGCAGAGTTGTCTCACGCTCGGCGCGAGCTCGATCTCGTAGAGGCCGAGCGGGAACGTGGCCGTCGTCGTCTCGTCACGCTCGAGGCGCACGCCGCGAGCGATGCCCCACGGCACGCGCATCGACGGGCCGCAGGCCCGGACGACCTGCCGGGCCCCCCAGCGCGCCGCGGCACGCGACATCCGCTCGACGGCCGGCACGGGAAGCCCTAGTCCGCGCGCTCGATGAGCTCGATTCGGTAGCCGTCGGGGTCGCGCACGAAGCAGATCCGCGAGCCGCCCTCGGAGACCCGGTAGGGCGGCTTCTCGGGCTCGATGCCCTTCTCGCCGAGCGCGGAGAGCGTCCCGTCGAGGTCCTCCACCGTCACCGCGATGTGGTTGTAGCCCGTGCCGAGCTCGTAGGAGTCCATGCCGTGGTTGTAGGTGAGCTCGAGCCGCGCGCCGTCACCCGGCAGGCCCATGAAGACGTTGATCGCCTCGTCGCGGATGTCCATGCGCCGGAGCTCGTCGAAGCCGAGGGCCTCATAGAAGGCGACGGAGCGGTCGATGTCGCCGATCCGGTAGCAGGTGTGAATGAGCTCCATGGCCGCCGAGCGTACCCTCGGCACAGTGGACGACCCGAGCATCTGCGCCGACTCGCGGCCCCTTTCCGACCGACCCCCGGAGATCCTCAGGCGCTGGCTCGCGCGCCAGCTCCGCCAGCCCGTCCCCGAGCGCGAGCACCTCGAGGCCGCGGTGGCCGCCGATGATCCCGCCGAGATACGACGGCTCCTGGCCCGGGTCGAGACGTTCTCGCCCGCCCAGCGCCGCTACGCGGAGGACCTCCTACAGCGGTGGGAGGAGGCGTGAGGAGGGGTGAGCCGCGAGCCCCCGCGGCTCGGCCAGCTTCTCGAGCATGAGCGCGGTGTCCGCGAAGGGCACGCCGGTGAGGTGGAGCTCGCGGGCCTCGAAGTCCGCCACCACGGCCGCCACGGCGCGGGCGTAGGCCTCGCGGTCCCCGTCGGCCAGCGCGGCCAGGGCGTCCGCGGCGCGCGCGAAGGCCTTGCCTCCCTCGTGCATCGCGGCGGCCGCCGCCGCGGTCCCGTCGTCGTCGCCCGTGAGCAGCGCGGCCAGGGCGCGGGCGTAGGACGCCGTCGGGCCCTCTCCGTCGGCGAGCTGCCCCAGGGCGTAGGCGGCGAACTCCTCGCCCTCCCCGGCGATGATCGCCGCCTTGAGCATCCCCACCAGCCGGCCGTAGGCGCCTGGGGGCGCCACCTCCCACGACCGGCGGTAGAGCCGCGCGGCCTCCTCGAACGCCGTCGCGGCGTCCTGCCCGGCCAGCAGCCCCCGCTGGCCCTCGGCCTCGGCCTCGACGGCGGCACCCTGTAGCTCTCGATCCTCGCGCATACTCCCTCCATGATCGTCGAACGCTCCATGAACGACCAGTTCCTCTCGAACACCTACCTCGTCCGAGATGGTGACCGGGCCGTGCTCATCGACGCCGGTGGGCCGGTCGGGCCCCTCATTGACGACCTCGACGAGCTGCACTTCGTCCTGCTGACCCACCACCACCACGACCACGTCGCCGAGCTCGAGGCCGTCCGGGAGCGCTTTCCCCGCGCCGGCATCCTCGCCCACCCCGCCGAGGGCATCCGCACCGCCGAGCCGTGGCTTCCCGGCGAGACCCTGTCGGTGGGGGCGCTCGCCTTCGAGCCCCTGCACACCCCCGGGCACACGGAGGGGATGCTCTCCGTGCACGTCGGGGGCGAGGTGTTCACCGGGGACACGCTCTTCAAGAACACCGTCGGCGGCGTCCGCGCCCCCGGCTCCACGAGCTACGCCGACCTCAAGAAGTCCGTGATGGAGGTGCTGCTCCAGCTCCCCGGAGAGACCGTCATCCGCCCGGGCCACACCGACCCCACGAGCGTGGCCGACGAGTGGGAGTCCAACCCCTTCGTGCGCATCTGGCGCGGGCTGGAGCCGGAGGGCGACGACCCGTGCACCGCGCTGGGCGAGGAGGCGACGCTGATCCTGCGCGCGCCCGACTACGACGGGGGCACGAAGTGCTGGGTACGCTGGCCCGACGGGGCCGATGACATCGTCCCCGGCTCGCAGGTCCAGCCCCGCTGACGTCAGTTGGCCAACGACAAGATCCCCACCTCGCGGGTCCGCCGCAGCGCTCGCCTCGGCGGGCTCGCCGCCTCGCAGACGATCAAGCAGGCGGGGACCCGCGCGGCCAACGTCGCGCGCTCGGAGGAGGGGGGCCGGCGCGCGCTGGAGAAGCGCCACGTCGATGCCGCGGAGCAGATCGTCGACGCCCTCGGGACCATGAAGGGCGCGGCGATGAAGATCGGGCAGGTCGCCTCCTTCCTCGACGTCGGGCTCGTCGCCGAGGAGCACCGCGAGGAGTTCCAGCGCAAGCTCGGCGAGCTGCGCGACGCCGCGCCGAACGTCCGCTTCAAGGACATGCGCAAGGTGATGGAGGAGGCGTGGGGCGAGGACCTCGAGGACGTGTTCGCCTCCTTCGAGGAGGAGCCCATCGCCGCCGCCTCCATCGGCCAGGTCTATCGCGCCGTCCTTCCCGACGGGCGCGAGGTGGCGGTCAAGGTGCAGTACCCGGGCGTGGCCGCCGCCGTGCGCGCCGACCTCCAGAACATGGGGCTGATCCTGCGGCTCATGAAGCGTGTCGCGCCCGGCCTCGACTCGAAGGCGATCGGAGAGGAGATCCGGCTGCGGATCGGCGAGGAGCTCGACTACGAGCTCGAGGCCCAGAACCAGCGCGCGCTCGCCCGGATCTTCCGCGGGCATCCGTTCATCGTGGTCCCCGACGTGGTCACGGGGCTCTCGCAGGAGAAGGTGATCGTCTCGGAGCTCGTCCGTGGGCGTGGGTTCGAGGAGCTCAAGGCCCTCGGGCAGGACGAGCGCGACCGGATCGGCGAGATCGTGTTCCGCTTCTTCTTCGGATGCATGTATCGCCTCCATCAGTTCTCGGGCGACCCGCACCCCGGCAACTTCCTGCTCCTGGACGACGGACGGATGGCCTTTCTGGACTTCGGGCTGTACAAGCGGATGCCGCGCGAGGCGGTGGAGCTCGAGCTCGCCTGCCAGCGGGCGGGGATGGAGGGCGACGGGGAGCGGCTGCTCGACCTCTTCGAGAGCACGGGGTTCATCCGCGACCGCAGGCGCTTCTCACCAGAGGGGGTCCTCGAGCAGTTCGAGTACGCGACGTGGTGGTACTCCCGCGACGAGGTGGTCGAGCTCGATCCCCTCGTGGCCACGGAGGTGGCGATCGAGATGTCCGACCCGCGCTCGCCGCACTTCAGCGAGATGCGTCACGAGACCCTGCCCGCCGACCACCTGTTCGGACGGCGGACCGAGCTGCTCACGCTCGCGGTGCTCGCGCAGCTCCGCGCGGCGGGCAACTGGCACCGGGTGGCGCGGGAGTGGGTCTACGGCGAGCCGCCCGACACCGAGCTCGGGCGCGCCGAAGCCGGGTTCTACGGGTCTCGCGCGCCCGCGTGATCAGGCGGTAGCGGAGCCGCCGTCGAGGCGGTTCATGCGGTCGATGACCTTCAAGAGGGCCTGGGTCTGCGCCTGGATCTCGGCCCGCATGTCCTGCGACTCACGCTGCCAGGTCTCGCGCTGGGCGCGCAGCTCCCGCTCCCAGGACTCCCGCTGCGTGCGCAGCTCGGCCTGCCAGGTCTTGCGCGACTCGACCAGCTCGGCCAGCACGGCGTCCTGATGCTTGCCGAACCTGAGCAGCAGTTCGCGCATGAACGTCCGATCGTCCTCGGCCACGCCGTCATTCTCGCACGTCGGTCGCCTCGCATCGCGCGCCGATCGTGTCGGAGCTCACACCTCCTGGACCTGGATGAGGCTTGTGGTCCCCGGCCGCCCGCTGGGCAGGCCGGCGGTGATCCCCACCCGCTCGCCCCTCTGCACCCAGCCGAGCTCCACGACGCGCCGGGCGGCGTCGGCGATGAGCTCCTCCGTGGTCTCGAAGCGGCGCATCGAGGCGGCGCGGACCCCCCACATCAGGCCGCAGCGCCGGACGGTCTCCCGCCCGGGGGAGAGGGCGAAGACCGGGCACTCCGGCCGGTGGGCGGAGACGAGCCGCGCCGAGCGCCCGGACAGCGTGGGGACGACGAGGCCGGCGAGCCCGAGCTCCCGTGCGGCCACGCAGAGCGAGTGCGCCATGGTGTAGGCGGGGTCGCGGGCGTCGCGGCGGACGCGCTGCTCGTTCCAGCGCTGGTAGGGGAGCTCGCGCTCGGTGACCGCGGCGATCGAGGCCATCATCGCCACCGCACCCACCGGGTGCTGGCCCACCGCGGTCTCCTGGGAGAGCATCACCGCGTCGGTGCCGTCCAGGATCGCGTTGGCCACGTCGGCGACCTCCGCGCGGGTGGGGCGTGAGGAGACGACCATGGAGTCGAGCATCTGGGTGGCGGTGATGCTCGGGCGCGCCAGGGCGCCGGCCAGGGCGAGCACGCGCTTCTGGACGATCGGCACCTGCTCGATGGGCAGCTCGATCCCGAGATCCCCGCGGGCGACCATGACGACGTCGGTGGCGCGCAGGATGTCCTCCACCTGCTCGACGGCCTGCGGCTTCTCGATCTTCGCGACGATCGGCAGGCGCGTGTGGGCCCGGACGTGCTCGATGTCCGCCGCCTCCCGCACGAACGAGAGGGCCACGGCATCGACCCCGATCCGCTCGCCGAACTCGAGCATCGCGAGGTCCTCCTCGGGCACGGCCGCGAGGCCCGTGGTGGCGCCCGGGATGTTCAGGCCCTGACGCGAGGCCACGGTCCCGCCGATCTCCACGACGGCGTCGAGCTCGGCGTCGTCAGGCCGGACGGAGTCCACCCGCAACCGGACGGCTCCGTCGGCGAGGTAGAGGGCGTCGTCGGGCGCGACGGCCCGCGCGAGCCCCGGCCAGGACACCGTCATCCGGTGCGCGTCGCCGTCACCGTCCTCCCGCCCCGCGTGCAGGACGAGCCGGTCACCGCTGCCGAGCTCGGCGAATCCGCCCGCCAGCGGCCCGATCCGCAGCTTGGGTCCCGGCAGGTCCTGGAGGATCGCCACGGGCCGTCCCGCCCGCCCGGCGGCCGAGCGGATCCGCTCGACGTTCTCGGCGTGCTCCTCCCGGGTCCCGTGGGAGAAGTTCAGCCGGGCGACGTCCATGCCCGCCTCGACCATCCGCACGAGCACCTCGGGGTCCCGCGAGGCGGGGCCGATGGTGGCGACGATCTTCGTGCGGCGCATCTCGCCGCGGAAACTACTCGCCGTCAGGTCGTGGGCCGCCCGACGAGCTCGCCGTTCTCCGCGACGATCTCGCCGTCGGCCCGCAGGCGCCCACCCCCGCGCAGGTCGAGGATGAGGTCCCAGTGCAGGGCGGACTCGTTGCGCCCGCCTGTCTCGGGGTAGGAGCGGCCGAGCGCGAGGTGGATCGTCCCTCCGATCTTCTCGTCGAGGAGGATCGTCCCGGTCGGGCGGTCGATGCCGTGGTTCGTGCCGATCCCGAGCTCGCCCAGGCGGCGCGCGCCGGGGTCCGTGGCCAGCGCCCGGTGCAGGTACTCCTCGCCGCGCTCGGCGGACGCGTGGACGACCTCCCCGGCGCGGAGCTCCAGGCGCACCCCGGCGACGTCGACCCCCGCCGGGCCGGTGGGGACGTCGAAGGTCACCACGCCCTCGGTCGCGTCCTCGTGGGGACCCGTGAAGACCTCGCCGCTCGGCATGTTGCGCCTGCCGTCCGAGTTCACCCACGTGCGCCCGGCGACGCGGAGGGCGAGGTCGGTGCCCTCGGCCTCGATGCGCAGCTCGCGCGCCGGGGTGAGCCGGTCGACGAGCTCGGCCTGCCGGGCGCCGAGCTCCCGCCACGCGGCGACCGGGTCCTCGCGGTCGAGGAACAGCGCGCGCTCGAGGAAGGCGGCGTACTCCTCGGTGCCCATGCCCGCGTCCTGCGCGAGGGCGGGGGTCGGCCAGATCGTCTGACACCAGCGCTTGCGCATCCGTGCCTCGAGCAGCGGGGCCTGGGCACGCCGCATCCGGACGAGGCGGTCGGGGTCCACCCCCGCGAGCGCGCGGGTGTTCTCCGGCGCCTGGATCGCCAGGAACGCGTCGGCGTGCTCGACCTCGGCACGAGCCGAGGACGCGACCGCGTCGAGGTGGACGTCTCGGGCGCCGCCGTGGAAGCCCTCCTCCTGGCCGGGGACGGCGACGCGCAGCAGCGGCCATGCGTCGCGGGCCAGGATCTCGGCCTGGAGGGCGAGTACGAGCGGAGCGGCGAGGGAGGTCGTGCGCACGAGAACCTGGTCGCCGGCCCGCACGTCGAGGCACCAGCCACACAGCAACTCGGCGTGACATCGCGCGTTCACGGCGCCTCGAGCTCCGGAAACCAGTCCGCGCAGTGCTCGCGCAGCCGGGCGCGGACCCACTCCTTCTCCTCCGCCGAGGCGGCGCGGTAGCGCGCGAGCACGTCGCGCGGGCCCTCCCACAGCACGCCCTCGACCTCCCAACGCACCGCGAGCTTGTCCCACAGGAACTCCACGCGGCGGTGCCATGCGTCCTCGCGGTCACCCGCGGGCAGCTCGGCGTAGGCCCGGCGGGAGGCGGGCGAGAGCACGGCGCGGAGCACGAGCCCGTCGTAGGCGACCTCGGGTGTCGCAGGCGCCTCGGGGCCGGCGCGGCGGCGCGCGCGGCGTCCCACTACGCGCGGGCGGTGTCGCTGGGATCGGCCATCGCTCAAGATCGTAATGTCGGGCTCGTGCCCGAGGCCCTCCGTCGACGCGAGGTGGGACGCGGCGAGCGCGTGGTGCCCGGCGTCTGGCGGCTGCGGCTGCCCCTGCCCTGGCCCGGCGTGCCCCACGGCAACGCCTGGGCGCTCGCCGCCGGCGACGGGATCGTCCTCGTCGATACGGGCTACCACGCGGCGGGCTCGCTCGCCCACCTCGAGCGCGCGCTCGCCCAGGTCGGCCTGCGGCTCGACCTCGTCCGTCTGCTTGTCTGCACCCACGCGCACTCCGATCACTACGGCCAGGCCGCGCCGATCCTCGCGCGTGCCGGCTGCGAGCTGTGGATGCACGGCGACTACGGGCACGCGGTGTCCTCGGCCCACGACCCGGACGCGGCGCTGGCCCGCCGGCTCGAGGTCGCCCGCCAGAGCGGCGTGCCCGAGGAGCCGTTGCGCCGCTGGGCGGCCCAGCATGCGGGAGCGGGCTCGGGGATCGCCGAGATCGTCGCGCCGGACCGGGCGCTGCACGAGGGCGACGAGGTCCAGACCGACCTCGGCACGTGGCGGGTGCACGAAACCCCCGGCCACGCCCCCTCCCACGTCTGCCTCTTCCAGCCCGAGCGCAGGATCCTCATCTCGGGCGACCACGTCCTCGGCCGGATCTCGCTCTACTACGACTTCGGCTGGACGCCCGACCCCGCGGGGGAGTTCCTCTCCTCGCTGGCGAAGGTCGGCGCGCTCGGCGCGCGGCTCGGGCTCTCGGGCCACGGCAAGCCGTTCACCGACGTGGACGGCCACATCCGCGGGAACGTCGAGCTGGTGAACGCGCGGCTCGACGCGGCGGTGGGAGCGCTCGCGGACGGGCCGCAGACCGCCTACGACCTCCTGCCCGCCGTCCACGGCGCCGCCGTCACGCAGGGCATGGCCGCCTGGTGGCTGTCCGAGACGCTCTGCTACCTCACCCACCTCGAGCAGACGGGCCGGGTACGGCGGCGCGAGGGGGATCCCGCGCTGTGGGAGGTCGCTTAGGAGGCCGTTCTCAGAGCTCGGGCGCGCGCGGTGAGGAGATCGGCGTCGGCGCGGGCCGCCAGCTCCTCGCGGGACTCGTCGGGCCGGAACTCGGCGAGCCCGACCGTGACCGAGCACGGCGGCGCGGTGGTCAGGAGGTCGCCGTGGACGCCGTCGAAGCGCCGGCGGACGTCGGCGGACCTGGCGCCGGAGACCACGCAGAGGAACTCGTCGCCGCCGACGCGGACGATGAGGTCGTAGGGGCGCAGGTGGGTGCGGATGACCTCCGCGACGCGGCAAATGACGGCGTCCCCGGCCGCGTGCCCGTCGCGGTCGTTGACGAGCTTGAGCCCGTCCACGTCCACGAAGGCCACGACAAGCGGCGCGCCGGTCCGCCGGGTCCGCTCCATCTCGCGGTCCAGCGCCGCCAGCCCCACCCCGCGGCGTAGGGTCGAGGTGAGCTCGTCGAGGCTCGCCAGGTTGCGCTCGCGGGCGGCCTGCTCGCGGTCGAGTGCCGCCTGCTCGCGATCGAGCGCGGCAAGCTCGCGATCGGCCGCCGCGGCGGCCCGCCGCTCCGCCGCCTTGCACCGATCCGCTGCCGCCCGCCGCCGGTCACGGTCGGCCCGCAGCAGGTTGTCGGTCGGAGTCCGGTTGGCGGCCTCCAGGGCCCGGGATCGCTCGCGGTCCTCGATCTCGCGGTCGAGCGCCGCGGCCCGGCGGTCGCGCTCGGTCGCGGCGAGGTCGCGCTCCCAGGCCCGGGCGTCGCGCTCGAGCGAGGTGGTGTCGCGCAGGGACGCCACCTGCGCGCGGCGTTGGCTGGTCTCCTCGCGCACGGCGGCCGTGGCGTCGCGGGCCTGCCGGCTCTCCTCGTGCTCCGACCCGGCTGACCCGAGCCACCCGTCGCTGAGATCCTGATCGTGGTCGGCCGTGCGCTGATCGAGATCGGCGGCGGCCTGGTCACGGTCGGCGCTGGTCTGATCGGAGTCCGAGCCGGTCTGGTCGGTATCGGCGGCCGTCTCCTCGGAGTCGGCACGCGTCTGCTTAACGCCGGGGGGACGATCAGTCGGAATCTCCACGTCTAGGTCGGAACGAACTATATGCCGGTTCGCCGGGCGTCACAAGGTGGCACGTCGCACTGTCATGTCCTCCGGGTACCCTCCCCGTGCTGGTCTGGTCGGGGTCGTCGTGGGGCCGTCCGATCTTCCCGAACAGCCGAAGGAGGCCCCATGCACCGCAAGTGGTGGACGTTGCTCGCCGTCAGCGTGGCGACGTTCATGCTCCTGCTCGACGTCACGATCGTGAACGTCGCGCTGCCCGACATCCGGCGCTCGCTGGGCTCGAGCTTCGAGGACCTGCAGTGGGTGATCGACGCCTACGCGCTCGCGCTCGCGGCCCTGCTGCTGACGGGTTCGACGCCCGCTCGTCGTGGACGGCGCTGCTGCCCGGCTTCATCCTGACGGGCGCGGAATCGGGCTCGTTAACCCGCCGCTCGCCTCGACCGCGATCGCCGTCGTGCCGCCCGCCCGCGCAGGGATGGCCTCGGGCATCAACACGACGTTCCGCCAGGTCGGCATCGCCACGGGCGTCGCGGGCTACGGAGCGATCTTCCAGCACCAGGTCACGCAGAAGATCATCGCGGCGCTCGGGTCGTGATCATCGGGGCGGTGGTCTCCATCGTCGGCGCGCTGCTCTCCTTCGCGCTCGTGCGCCAGCGGGACTTCGCCCCAGCGCAGTCCGGCGCCACACCGCCCGCACCGGAGCCACAGCCCGAGCCGGCCGCCGCCACGTGATCGCGCTCCGCGAGGAAGCGGTCGTGCCCGCCGCTTAGACTTCTCGGATGCGGATCGACCAGATCCTCGACGCGGGCCAGGGGCCGGTCTTCTCCTTCGAGTTCTCCCCGCCCAAGAGCCCCGAGGGCGAGGAGCAGCTCTTCCGGGCACTCGGGGAGCTCCACGAGCTCGAGCCCGCGTTCGTCTCGGTGACCTGGGGCGCCGGGGGCAGCACGCGCTCCAAGACGATCGAGCTCGTCACGCGGATGCACGAGGAGCATGGCCTCGAGGCCATGGCGCACTTCACGTGCGTGGGCGCCACGGTCGACGACCTCCACGGCGCGCTGCGCCAGATGGAGGCGGCGGGCATCGAGAACGTCCTGGCGCTGCGCGGGGACCCGCCCCAGGGCCAGGAGCGCTTCGTGGCCACGGAGGGCGGGCTCGCCTACGCGACCGACCTCACCCGCCTCGTCGCGACGAGCTATCCGTTCTGCGTGGTGGGCGCGTGCTACCCGGAGACCCACACCGAAGCGCCCGACCGTGTTCACGACCTCGCGCGCCTGAAGGAGAAGGTCGAGGCGGGCGCCCGGGTCCTCATCACCCAGCTCTTCTTCGACAACGACGCCTACTTCTCGTTCGTTGAGGACGCCCGGGCGGCGGGGATCGAGGTGCCGATCGTCCCCGGGGTCATGCCCATCACGAACCTGCGCTCGATCGAGCGGATGACCTCGCTCTGCGGCGCGCGGATCCCGGCGGCCCTGCAGGAGGCGCTCGAGTCCCGGCGCGAGGACCCCGAGGCCGTGGCCGAGCTCGGCGTCGCCCACGCGACCCTCCAGTGCACCGAGCTGCTGGCCGGCGGCGCGCCCGGGCTGCACTTCTACACGCTGAACAGGAGCCCGGCGACCAGGGCGATCCTCTCCGCGCTGAAGCTCCTGCGCCCCTGGGAGCGCCTCGGCCGCCGCGCGCTCGCGACGGCCGGTTGAGCGGGCGGCTGCGAGCGATCTTCCCCAGTGCCGCGCCCGCCACGAGCTCGCCGCTGATCGCCTGAACGCGCCCGACAGGATTCGAACCTGTGACCTTCGGTTCCGTAGACCGACGCTCTATCCAGCTGAGCTACGGGCGCATGGAGCGGCCAGTGTAGAGGCGGCCCGGGAGGCTCCTCCTCGGCGCGGGACGCGGGCGCCGCTCGCGGATCCGGCCGGTCGACGCGCCGCCTGGTGAGGCCCTCACTCGCTCGTGTCCTTGCCGGTGATGGCGTCCCGGGCGCGCTCCATCATCCCCCGCTCCCCCTGGAGACCGGTGACGCGCTGGATGTCCTCCCTGATCCCGTCGAGGCCCTGGTGGATGGCCTCCACCTCGCCGGCGAGGTGGTTGACCGACTTCTCGATCGTGGTCAGCCGCTGGCCGACCGGCGCGAGCGCTTCGCGGAGGGCGCCCACGTGGACGCCCACCTCGTTCATCCCACGGTTCAGATGCGAGTTCTCGCTCTCCAGGGCCTTGACCACCTCGTGGACGGCGTCAAGCCGAGGCCCCAGGCTCTCGTCGAGGCCGCGCACCGCCCGACCGAGGTGCGAGTCCTCGCTCTCCAAGGCCTTGACCACATCCTGGACGGCGTCGAGGCGACGCCCCAGGCTCCCGTCGAGGCCTCCCACCGCCCGAGCGAGGTGCGAGTTCTCGCTCTCCAGGGCCTTGACCACATCCTGGACGGCCTCGAGCCGTGACCCCAGGCTCCCGTCGAGGCCCCGCACCGCCCGGGCGAGGTGCGAGTCCTCGCTCTCCAGCGCGGTCACCACGCCAAGGACGGCATCGAGCCGGCCCGCGAGATCGTCGTCGAGGCGATCCAGCGCGGGCAGCAGCTCGTTCAACGGCTCGGTCTGCTGGCGGACGCTCGTGAGCTCCGAGTTGATCGGGCCCAGCTTGCGGGTGGACTCGACCAGCGCCTCGAGCGCCTCGAGCACGCGCTCGGGTAGGCGCAGCGGCGCGAGCAGGCTCGTCAGCATGCCGCCGCCCTGATTCTGTGCTGGCTCGTCTGTGTGGTCGCTCTCGTCGGCCATCTGCGAACCGTACAGGACGGTCGTGGCTTGTCGTCGGTCAGAGTGGGATGACGGCGCGTTTTCGGTCGCGGCGGGGAGCGGCGATCGGGTTGCGCGTCCTCTGACTCGGGTAAATTTGGGGCCCCGCACCCAGAACGGAGGTACCCGTGGACGAGACGCCCCTCGACGCAACCCGGAAGTACGTGCACGGAATCACCTTCCCGGTGAACAAGGAGGACCTCATCAGGGCGGTCGAGCGCAACGGCGCTCCCGACGACCTGATCGAGACCTTGCGTGCCATGGACAAGCCGAGGTTCACCGGGCCCAACGAGGTCCACAACGCGTTGTGGATGGCGGCATAGCCCAGGGGACGGAGAGGGCGGGATTCGAACCCGCGATGGGGGATGAACCCCATACTCGCTTAGCAGGCGAGTGCCTTCAGCCACTCGGCCACCTCTCCTGAGCGGTCGGGAGATTGTAGGCGTAGCGTGCTCGCTCGTGATCGAGCGGGAGCGTGATCGTTCCGGAGGGGTGGCAGAGCGGTCGAATGCACCGGTCTTGAAAACCGGAGGCCGGCAATCCCGGCCCGCGGGTTCGAATCCCGCCCCCTCCGCTCTAGGAGGACGCTTTCCCTGGTCACCGTTGAGCGGGCGGCCATCGAGACGCTCTGCGATGAGCGCGTCCTCCAACCAGTATGGCTTTGTCAGGCGCTCGCGGCAGCCGGGCAACCACGAACCGGCGCGCTGCGTCGAGTGAGCAAAGGACGCGCCGCTTTCGCGCGAAAGCGGCGGTACAGGCCGGCCGTCGGGCAACCGGGGCCGCCGGTCAGGCGCGACTACTAGGAGCTGGGACGAGCACGAGCTTGCCGGTCACGTGGCCGGTCTGTGCTTCGCGATGGGCTTCGGTCACGTCGTCGAGTCCGAACGGGCGGGCGTCGACGGTCGGCACCCGGGCATCGTACCCATCGCGCCGCTGTAGCGCTTCCAGTCCACAGGATTGATCCCAGCGGCGCGCACGGCGATCCGGACCTCGCTTGCTCCGGGCCCGTCGACGTCCTCCTCGACGACCGAGAGAACCTCGGGTCCACCGAAAGCGGTCGCCACGACAACACGAGCCATGCCGCCCACGCTACCCGAGCCAAACGCGGGACTCGCCGACCCAGCAGCGACCCTCCGCCGCCTACGCGCGCTGCTCACGGCACGACTATGTCGCGCCTCAGCCCCTCGCCCCCGCCGTGAGCCTCGGGTAGCCGTCCCGCAGATGAAACGCGAAGGGCGTCAGCCACCGCCTTCCTTACCATGCCGCCTGAACCCGCTCGACTGGTCGGCGCGATCCGCCCGGAACTCGTCGAGGGCTGGCCCCCTCAGCGCGTGACGATGCCTTGGCGTCAGACCTCCTGCAGCGCCACCTCGTCCGCCCGGTCGAGGACCTGCTCGCCAAGGTCAAGGATCTGCCGTCTCTCCTGAAGCGCGCGAGCCTCACGTCCCTCGATGGCGCGGCGAGCGCGTTCGATTCGCTGAAGGGCGCAGCCGACAGCGCCGGCATCAACCTCAAGGAGCTCCCGACTCCCTCCCGCGGGGGATAGTCGAACGGGGTGGGGCCGCGTAGGTGACGGCGCTCGGAGCGTCGCTCACCCCGCGGCCCCGCCCCTCCTCAGTAGCCCCCCGGTCCGCCGTCGCGGTCGCGGTACTTGCTGCCCGCCTTCGAGATTCCCCGCGAGATGATGTAGGCGAAGGAGATGACCGTGATGAGCGTCCACACGGTGTTCGCGCGCAGGACGTCTCCCGTCGGGCCAGCCGTGACTGCTGCACCGGCGATCAGTAGTCCGATGACGGTGAGGGCCCAGACGGCGAACTCGCTGGTCTGGAAGAATGGCTTGGTCTCCGGCGTGCGGACATGGCGCCGGAACATCTTCTTGATCCTCCTACCGTCGTTCCTTTATGCTTGGCCGATATGGGCCTACGGCGGGAAAGGACTGGCAGAGTATGGCCACGCTCGGTTGCGGTTACGAGATCACCCAGGACACGACGCTGGACAGCGACCTCACCTGCGCCGCCGGGCCGGCGCTGGTAATCGCCGCAGACAACGTAACGCTGGATCTCGGCGGCCATAGCGTGTCCGGGCCAGCAGCTCCCGGCAGCGGACCGGCGATTCTCCTGCGAAACGTGAGCGAGTGCACGGTGCGCAACGGGACGGTTGAGCACTTCGATGCCGGCATCGTCATCTCGGGCGGGGGGGACAACGTCGTCGAGCATGTCACCGCCCAGGACAACGTGGGAGCTCCAGACGGCGACTTCGGCGACGGCATCGTCCTCAGCAGCTCGATCGATAACCGGATCCGGCACAACACGGTGCAGCGCAACGGCCCCTTCAGCGGAATCTCCGTGGTGCAGGACTGCAGTGGCAACGACATCCACGACAACGTGGTGTCCGACAACAACATGATGCAGACAGGCGACCCGAGCGCAGGCCGCCAGGACATGGGCATCCGACTCGAAGGCCCCGCCGCCAGCCACAACAAGGTGACGCGCAATCACGTCACCGGAAGCGGAAGTAACGGCATCACCATCCACCCCACCTGCATCAACCTTGACTCGTGTGCCGGCACTCCCCCCAACGAGCACAACGAGATCGCCTACAACACCGCCAACCACAACGGCACCAGCGGTCGGGGCGACGGGATCACGCTGTTCAACGCGGGCCAAGCGGTGGCTCCGACCCGGAACGCGGTCATGCACAACACCGCCGAGCACAATGCCACGTACGGCATCGCCTTCGACGGCGGTAGCAGCGAGAACCGGGCCGCCGGCAACCGGGCACAGGGCAACGCGACCTACGACGGCTACGACGGGAACAGCAGCCCGGCCTGCGACGCCAATGCGTGGGAAAGGAACCACTTCGCGCTCGTCAACCAGCCGTGCGTGAGTCAGCCTGTGTCCAGGGCGGCGTCGGGACTCCGGGTGGACCCAGGCGCTTCCTCCTCCGTCGGCGCTCAGGGGTAGGGCGTACAGGTGGGCTCCGCCGAACCTCGGCGAGCAGCAGTTATGGCTCGGATCAAGTAAGGGAGACTCATGCCAAACGCGAGCAGCGCAGACCAGTACGTACTTCTCCCGATGGGTGGCTTGCGGGCGAACGCGGCAACCGCGACCCCTGAGGCGCGGGCGCTCCTGCAGTCGATGAGCGAAGGCCGCCAAGAGCTGCCCGCAGCGGGCCGCGAGAACGTTCCCGTGCGCGTGATCGACAGCATCGGCGCCGACGGGCCCAGGCTGGTGGAGGTGCCGCCTGAGTCGGTCGCCGCGATCCGGGCGCTCCTGCCTGGGCTGCGCCTGGTTCCGGTCACCTACTATGTCCCGGCGATCAAGGCGCGGGAGCAGGTCGTCGTGGCCGCCGAGCCTGCGGCCGCAGCGGGGACCATCACCCTACGGGTGGTGGCTGACAAGGGCGGGGGACCCGTGGGCGGAGCGATCGTGGTGGCGTTCACCAATTTCACGGCCCGCGCGGGCGCCCAGGGCGTGACCGACGCCAACGGGAACGTCAGCCTGGCCCTGGGAGGCTCGAATGTCAACCTCGACCGCCTGTACGTGTACCCCAACACGGCCATGTGGAGCCTGCTCGAGAAGGGCGTGACCGTCTCCCAAGGGAGCGAGATCAAGCTGCACCCGATCGACCTGGGCTACTCCGACGGACTTCGCCACTACTACGGAAACGGCCCGACGAGCGCCGGAGCCACGGTCAAGGTGGCAGTGGTCGACACCGGTGTAGACCCGCACCCCGACCTCGTGATCGACGGTGGCGCGAACACCGTGGCGGGCGAGAACCCGACCGACTTCGCCAGCAACGGTGAGCCCCACGGCACGCACGTAGCTGGCATCATCGCCGCCCGGGGCACCCCCCCATCCGGCATCCGAGGAGTTGCGCCGGCCGTCACCCTCCGGGCCTACCGCGTGTTTGCCAAGGGCAGCTCGCAGGCGTCGAGCTTCGCCATCGCCAAGGCCATCGACCAAGCAGTGGCGGATGGCTGCGACTTGATCAACATGAGCCTTGGCGGAGGCTCTCCCGATCCCGTGCTCCAGGCAGCCGTGGAAGGCGCCCGCACCGGCGGCAGCGTGTGCATCATCGCCTCGGGCAACGACGGGGCGGGCGTCAGCTTCCCGGCCTCCGACGCCATGGCCGTAGCCGTCGGAGCCGTGGGTAACGTGGGCACGTTCCCCCTTGACAGTGCCGAGATCGACGACGTGAAGCCGCCCTACGGCAAGGACACGCAGGACTTTGTCGCCTCGTTCTCCAACACCGGCCCCGAGCTGGATCTGGTCGGGCCGGGTGTCGGCATCATCTCCACCTTCCCCGGCGGCTACGCCGAGATCAGCGGCACCTCGATGGCGTGCCCGGCCGTGACCGGAGTGGGCGCCCGGATCGTGGCATCGATGTCCTCGTTGGGCACCAACCGCGACGCGACGCGCTCCGCAGCGATCGTCAAGGCGATGGCAGCCTCAGCGAAGGATCTCGGCTTCACCCCGGTCACCGAGGGCAACGGGCTTCCCGAGCCACCAGCGTAGGTCGACACCGGTGGCGAAGCGGCACTTCGTTCTGCGCTTCGGAGGTGACGGCGCCAAGCCGGCCGACGACGTGGAGCGCATCCGCAAGCTTCCCGAAGTGGAACTGCTCGACGAGACCTCGCCCCGCATGATGCTGGTCGAATCCCACGAACAACCGCTGCGCGAGCTCGTCGAGTCCTTGCCTGGGTGGGTCCTCGCCCCCAAGCAGGCTATTCCTCTACCCGACACCCGCCAGCGGATCAAACGGACTCCTCGAAGGGACTAGCGCGCTACGGACGCACGCCCGGCCGCATCACGCGACGGCAGGAACGTCTGCGCGGCCTCGGCCGCTCGGTCACCGAACCCGGGACCCTGCGGCTGCGTCGGCTGCTGCGCATAACCCTGGCCATAGCCCGGCGGGGGCGGCTGTCCCGGAGCGACTCCGGGCGGATACGAGCCGCCGGGACCTGCGGGCGGAAACCTCGCCGCCCGGGCCGGGCGGGCCGGGCTGACCGCCACCGGGCCCGTACGGGCCCGGTGAACCCTCCATGTTTCCCTCCTCTTGTCGGTGACTCGTGCTTCCTACCCGGCACCACTTCGCGGGGAACACCAACGCGTCACAACCACGACGCCTCACGCACCGTGTCCCACGCTAAATGAAAGGGGCGGCGGCATCCCAAGCAGTCCCGCAGCCCCAATCGCTTCGACCTCGCGAATGGGTGCCGCAGCGGATCCGCCATTACCCAAGCACTAGCGCAGCGTCCGACGTCTCAGAGCGACGCCGCCGGCAGCCACCGGAACCGACAGCACGCCCAGCGTCAGCGGTAGACAGCACCCCCCCACGGTGACCGACGAGCCACGGCGGGAGCGTGACGTGTAGTACGGAAATGGGCCGAACAGCCCGCCGCGGCCCCGGGCGCGAGGGGATGAGGAGCCATACCGGCGACGGTCCCGACGACCTCTTCCCGACAGACGTCGCATGACTAAGCGGGTAGCGATCCATCGCAACAGTGGCACACCGTGACGCTACCCCAAGTAGTCCGAAGCCAGTCGAGGCTTGTCCGACGAACGGCCGCGCAAGCACGCGCGCCGACGGAAGGTCCTCGACCATTCCGCTATGGCGGCGCAGGCCGCGGACGTGTTCGCTTACGACCCGTGCCCGGCGCGAGGCGGAGCCGGGCGCCAGGGGACCGTAGACCAGCCGTCCGCGAGCCAATAGAAGCTTGTCGCTCCCTTCGGCAGTCGAGGTGTGGAAAGTGCCGAGCCGGCCACGTCGAGGAGGAGGCCCGTCGCAGCTCCCGCCCGATGGATCGCGCGGCTGAAGAGGCGGCGAACTCTTCCTCGCGCGCTGAAGCCGATCACCGGGCCGGTGACGGGTTCCGAGCCATCCGGACCGTGTTGAGCGGGGAGAGCGGTTACGGAGACCGTGTCACCGTCGGGGCGATCCAGCGTGATCGTCGTCCACGGACGCTCCCGGTGGTGTTTGCGCCGCCCACACGCCCGGCGCCGTCGACGGCCGGCCGGCCGGCCGGCCGGGACCTGCTCCGACGATGAAGGCAGCGGACGTGCGCATCGCTCAGATCTCGCGCCGCTTGAGCAGGGCCCTCATGTCGCCCAGCTCGCCGAGGTGGCGGAGCTTGTCGGGATTGACGATCGCATTCACGCCCTGGATCTGTCCATTGGTGATGTCGAGCGCCATGACGCTGACCAGCCTCCCGCCGGCATCGTGCAGCAGCGCTCCGGGCTGCCCGTTGACCTCGACCTGGTGAATCGTCCCCTCTCGCAGGCTGCTGCGTGCCCACGCCAGCAGCGCGCGGGCCACCCGGTTCGAGCCGTGCAGGGAGCGGGCGAGTGCCGGGGCGTTGCCGCCCCCGTCTCCAGTCAACACGATGTCGCGCGCGAGGAGCTCCTCGAGCGCCGCGAGGTCCCCGTCCTGGGCTGCGGCGAAGAAGCGTCCGGCGAGCCTCTCGCGGTCCTGGCGCGACGCCTCGAACCGAGGCCGGCGCGCGTCGACGTGGCGCCGGGCGCGGACCGCGAGCTGCCGGGCGTTCTGCTCGCTCTTGCCCACGACCTGGGCAATCTCCTCGTAGCCGTAATCGAACACGTCACGCAGGAGCAGGACCGCTCGTTGCTCGGGAGACAGACTCTCCAGGAGAACGAGGAAGGCGAGCGAGAGCGAGTCCGCCATCTCGGCGTGCCGGGCGGGATCATCGGCGTCGTCGACGACCAGCGGCTCGGGAAGCAACTCCCCCACGTAGCGCTCGCGTCGGACCCGGGCGGAGCGCAGCTCGTCGATCGCGAGGCGGGTCGCGATCGTGACGATGTACGCGCGAGGCGATCCGATCCGCTCACCCCCCGTCAGGGCGTGATCGACGCGGCCGGACGAAGCTCCTCGAGCAGCTCCTGGCGCCCGGGGCTCATGCGGCCTTCTGGGTCAGATGATCCCGCCAAGTCGCATGGGCCGGTCGCCAGTCCAGATCCCGCTTGGCCTTGCCGTTCGAAGCACCGCGCACCTCGGTCATCATCATCACGGCGGGCTCACCGGCGAGCAACCGCCCCATCCAGCGCGACAGCCGGTGAGGCGGCCGTGCACCGAGGGAGCGGGCGACGGCCGGCAGCCAATCGCCCACGGCGGTGGGATCGTCGTCGACGATGCTGTAGATCCCGCGCCGACCGCGGACCACCGCGGCGACGGTTGCGTCCGCCGCGTCCTCCACATCCAGCGAAGGACCACACGCCGCGCCCGCCGCCGATCACCGGGAACTTGCGCCTGCGGATCATCTCCGTCTGCTCACCGACGCGTCGGGCGCGAGGGCCGTCCCGGGGCCGTAGAGACTGCCGTAACGCAGCACGACGCCCTCGGTCCACTGCGCTCCGATGACCGCCTGCTCGAGGTGCTTCACCGCGGCGAGCGTCTCGCGCATCGCGTCGGGAGGAGCTGAATCGAGGGGATCCTCCTCGGTCTTGACACGCCCACCGGTACGAGCGGTGGTCCACCCGGCGAAGCTCTGCGCCACGAAGCGCCGGACCCCCACGGCACGCCCGGCGGCGAGCAGGTGGTCGGTTCCCTCCGTCCGCAGGCGGTTCGTGAGAGCGAAGTCGCGGTCGAAGTGGCGCATGTCCAGCGAGCCCCCGAGGGCGGTCAGCTCGTGCACGATCACCTCGGGCTCCGCCGCGGCGACCGCTCGCGCCACTGCCTCGGGCTGGAGCGCGTCGGCTACTGCCGGGGCCGCGCTGTGGACGGCGGTCAGGCCCGGTTGCGGCGCGAAGGGACATGAAGACAAGACGAGACAGCGCCCGCCTCCGTGACAGACTGGTAACGCCCGCCCGCCGACCTGTTCTGGGAGGGGCGGATACGCACGTCGAGAGGCCGACCCGCGCGAGGTGTCCGAGAACGCCCTCCGCTGGACACGGGCTTGAGCCTCAGGAAGAGCGGTCAGCGTTCGCGGCCGAGGCCGCGTTGCAGGGTGACTTCGGGTTCGAGGAGGCGGCGGAGCTCGGGAAGGCGCTGGAGGTCTCGGGGGCGGGCGAGGGCGGCGGCCATGCGCGCGACGTCGGCGAGCGGCGCGTTGCGCCTCGGGGCTGATTCCAGCGGGCGAATGACCGACGCAGCCATGCGCCTGGACTCCTACCTCGAGAACTCGGGCCGCCCGCTACAAGCCGCACCGGCATGAGCACGTCGTTCACACCGCCGTTCACATGCCGCTACCTGCGGGCGCGGAAAGACCGACGCCCGGCGATCACCAGGCGGGGCTGCCGCCACCGCTCGGATCGCTCGTCTGACTCCATCCCGGCAGCGGCCGCGTGACCAGCCCCTCCGCCACCGCCCACTCGATCGTCCGCCGGAACGTGTCGATGACCGGCGTGTAGGTGAGCCCCAGCTCGCGGGTCGCCAGGGAGCCGTCGTAGCGGTGGCCGTGCAGGATGGTGCGGACCCGGGCCCGGCAGAGGGGGGAGGTGCGGCCGGTGGCACGGGCGGCGCCCTCGGCGATGGCCGCCGCCGCGCGGGCGAGCGGCGGCGGCACCATGCGGACACGCTCGGAGATCTCCGAGAGCGCGGATACGATCTCGAGCGCCTCGTGCGCCGGGATGGTCGCGCCGTTGAGCACGTAGCGCCGGCCGGGTCGGCCTCGCTCGGCGGCGAGCAGGTGGCCCTCCGTGCAGTCCGCGATGTCGACCACGCTGATCCACGTGTCGACGAAGGCACGCAGGCGGCCGTTGAGGTAGGCGATGATGACCTTGCCGGTGCCCGCGGTGCGCCCGGGGCCCTGGACGGAGGAGGGGTTGACGGCGACGACCTCGACGTGGTGGCGGCGCCCCGCGTCGAAGGCGACCTGCTCGCCCTCGTGCTTTGACCGGTCGTAGACGGAGAGGTAGGACCCCCGGTGCGGCGAGCCCTCGTGGCCCACCGTGCCCGTCGCCTCGCCGACCGCCGCGGCGGACGAGGTGACCACGACCCGGGAGATCCCGGCGCGGGCGGCCGCCCGTACGGCGTTCTCGGCACCCTGCACGTTGACACGCACCAGCATGCCGGGGTCCTCGGGACAGTGCGTGTTGATCCCGGCGACGTGATAGACGAGCGCACATCCGGCCATGCCCGCGGCGAGGGTGTCCTCATCGAGCACGTCGCCCCGGGCGACCTCGGCCGCGCCGGCGGCAACCGCGCTCGCCGCCTCGTCGGAGCGGGCGAGCGCGACGACCTCGTCGCCGCGCTCGACCAGGCGCTCGAGCAGCGCGCCGCCGAGGAAGCCGCTGCCACCGGTGAGGAAGACGCGGGCCACGGCTACGAGGCGGTGGACCGTCGGCGGGCCAGGATCCGCTTGTCCAGGGTCGTCTTGGCGCCCGCAGCCTCGAAGAACGCCCGCACGCGCTCCATGACCTCGGTCCGGTGCTCGCCCTCGCGGGGACGAACCGGCGGGCCGAAACGGACCGCGATCGGATGCCTGCGCGGCAGCGGGCGCCCCGGCCTCCGGTGCATCCACCGTCGACCCGGAGGCATCACGGCGTGCGTCCCGGAGATGTGGACGGGCACGATGACCAGGTCGTGCTGGGCGGCGAGGACGGCGGCGCCCGAGCGCAGCCGGCCGATCGTGCCGTCTCGCGACCGTGTCCCCTCCGCGAAGATCAGCAGGCTCCACCCCTCGGCGAGCAGCCGGGCGAGGTCTGACTCGGCATCCGGCACGACGCCCTCGCCCTTCCGCTGCACGGGGACGGTGCTGAACGCGAGCGACACCGCGTTGGTGAGCAGCGGCTTACGGTAGAAGTAGTCCGCCGCCGCGGCCACCGCCGTGCGCCGGCGCCACGCCCGCGGCAGGGCGCGCAGGACGGTGGGGGTGTCCATGTGGCTCGAGTGGTTGGCGACGAAGAGCACGGGCGCCGGGATCCCGTCGAGAACTTCGCGGCCGACGATCCGGCGACGCGTGTAGAGGTCCATGGTCGGGCCGAGGACCCGGTTCAGGATGACCTCCCGCGCCGCGACCGCCAGGTCGCTGCGGGCCCAGGAGACGTCGCCTCTCACACGATCTTCCCGGGGTTGAGATTCGCGCCCGGGTCGATGCCGTCGAACAGCGCGCGCAGCATCGCGACACCAGGCGTCGAGATGTCCTCTTCGAGCCATTGCGCGTGCTCGGTACCGACGGCATGGTGGTGCGACAGGGTCGCCCCCGAGTCGATGAACGCCTGCTGGATGGCCGACTTGACGATGCCGTACTCGTCGAGCTCGTCGCGACGCCCGGTGGGCTTGAAGCCGAACGTGAAGTACAGGCACGCGCCCGCGTGGTAGGAGTGCGACAGGTGGCACATGATGTAGCCGCGGACGCCGAGCTCGTCGAAGGCGTCGCGGGCGTCGGCCATGACCTTGTCGTAGAGCGACGCCAGCGCGCTCCAGGGCGCGGCGGTCTCGGCGACGTCCGCGAGCGCGCCGCGGTCGAGCAGGAAGTCGCGGATGTAGGGCGTGTCGAACTTCTTCTGGTCGAACAGTGCTCCCGGGCCGCTGCCGATGCACAGGCCGCCGTGACGGGCGACGATGCGGCCGACGGACCTGCGCTCACGGGCGACGTGGGCGTCGGTGCCCTCGTAGCCGATGAACGAGAGGCACAGCGCGTCGGTGTCGAAGCCGCGACGCCGCTGCAGGTACGCGGTCAGCGCTCTGGACTTGAGCCGGTCGATCGCCGAGGGATCCTTCCGCGTGGCGAATGAGAACCGCGTCTCGAAGGCATCGGATACGCGCGTGATCGACGGCGACGCCGTGCTGGCCGCGATGTCCCGCATGGCCGCCAGGCCCTCGGCCCAGGTGGGAAACAGGTAGCCGAGGATGGTCCGGCGCGCGGGTACGCGCTGCACGTGGACCGTGGCCTCGGTGATGATGCCCAGGCGGCCCTCGCTGCCGAGCACCATCTCCCGCACGCTCGGGCCGGTCGACGTGCTCGGCACCGGGCGGGTGACCAGCCGCCCCGCCGGGGTGACCACCCGCACGGCACGCGTGAGCTCGGCGATGTCGCCGTAGCGGTCGGACTGCATCCCCGACGAGCGGGTGGCGATCCAGCCGCCGAGCGTCGAATGGGTGAAGCTGTCGGGGAAGTGCCCGAACGTCCATCCCCGGGCGTTCAGCTGCGCCTCCAGGTCCGGCCCGAAGACACCGGCCTGCACGCGCGCGAGGCGCGACGCGTCGTCGACGGAGAGCACCCGGTCGAGCCGCCCCAGGTCGACCGAGATGACGGTGCGTCCCTCGCGCGCCGGGGCTTCCAGGCTGCCGGAGATGCTCGTTCCACCCCCGAAGGGAATGACGACGGCGTCGGCGTCGATCGCCGCGCGCAGGACGGCCGCCACCTGGTCCTCGTCGGCCGGCCGGACGACGACGTCGGGAAGCCGTCCCAGCTCCCCGCGTCGGTTGCGGATGAGGTCGCGCACGCTCTTGCCGCGGGCGTGGACGACGCGGTCGAGCGGGTCGGTCGAGACCCACCCGGGGCCGAGCGCCTCCAGCGCGGCCCGCAGGCCCGGCGCCAGCGCCGGTTCGGGGATGGGCAGCTCGTCGAAGGCGCGCGGTCGGGACATCACCCGCGTGGTGTCGACGCCGAGGACGCGCTCGAGGAAGGGTCCGAGGTCGGGCTTGTCCTCGTGCGTGAACGAGACGTCGTCGCGCCCCCAGCCCCACCACTTCATCGCGGTCATCGGCGTCCTCCGTCTCGCGGGAACGGCGACAATCCGCCGCGTCGCATCTCCAGCCGGCGGCTCGACCTTACGGGATGACGTCGCACGCCACCTACGCGGGCGGCAGGTCCGCCGGCGCGCCCCACTCCGCCAGCACCGGTGGCAGGGCGACCGAGCCGTCCTCACGCTGGCCGTTCTCGAGCAGGGCGATGATCGTCCGGCCCACCGCGACCGCGGTGCCGTTCAGCGTGTGGACGACCGCGGGGCGCCTGGCGTCCGCCGGCCGGTAGCGCACGCCGAGGCGCCGCGCCTGGAAGTCCGTGGTGTTCGAGCACGACGTGAGCTCCCGGTAGCGACCCTGACCGGGCAGCCACGCCTCGCAGTCGTACTTCTTCGCCGCCGAGGCGCCGAGGTCGTCCACCGCGATCGCCACCACCCGGTAGGGGATGCCGAGCTCGGTCAGCAGGCCCTCCTCGAGCGCCAGCAGCCGCTCGTGCTCGGCCGTGCTCTCCTCGGGGGCCACGAACGAGAACATCTCGACCTTGTCGAACTGGTGGACCCGGAAGATCCCGCGGGTGTCCCTGCTTGCGGCCCCCGCCTCCCGGCGGAAGCAGGGAGAGAAGCCCGCATAGCGGAGCGGCAGCTCGGCCGCGTCGAGGATCTCACCGGCGTGCAGCGAGGCGAGCGCCACCTCCGAGGTCCCCGCGAGGAACAGGTCGTCGGCCGGGAGCGCGTAGATCTGCTGCTCGGTGTCGGGCAGGAACCCGGTCCCGTACAGTGCCCGCTCGCGTACGAGCACCGGGGGGATGACCGGCTCGAACCCGGACGCGCCGAGCCGCTCGAGCACCCAGCGGACGAGGGCGAGCTCGAGCAGCACCAGGTCCCCGCGCAGGTAGGCGAAGCGCGAGCCCGAGAGCCGCGCCCCGCGCTCCATGTCGATGCGCGCGCCCGCGAGCGCGAGGTGGTCACGAACCCAGGGCGGCGGCTCGTCGGGCGCCGGCGATCCCTCCCGCACCACGGTGTCCTCCCCGGGCGCGTCCTCCCTCGGCAGGTTGGGCAGGCCGGTCACGGCGCCGTCGAGCTCGCGCTTGAGTCGCGCCTCCTCGTCGGAGAGCTCGCGACCGCGCGCGGCCAGGTCGGCGAGCTGGGCCCGCTCCTCCTCGCCCGGCGCCCCACGCCGCCCGCGGCTCGCGGCGTTCAGCTCGGCCCGGAGGGCCTCGGCGCGTTCGGTCGCGCCGCGCCAGGCGGCGTCGAGCGCGAGGACGCGGTCGATCCCCGCCGCCGCGTCCGGCCCGCGCCGCGCCAGGGCCGCGCGCATGCGCTCGGGATCACGCCGGATCTCGCGGAGGTCGAGCACGGCTCGAGCCGCGGGCGGCTCAGCCGCCGGCCGCGGTCTGCTCGCAGCCGACCGACGCGCCCGAGCTCCCACCGGCGGGCTGAGCCTTGCCGCCGCTTCCACCCGGCGTGGGCGGGTTGCTCACCTTCGACCCCGAGTACTTCGCGACGAACTCGGCGACCGCCGTCGCCTCGTCCCCGACCACGATGTTCTGCGGCATGATCGCCCCCGAGAAGCCCCCGTTGTGGATCGCGTAGAGGATCCGCAGGCGGTTCTCACAACGGGCGTCGAAGTTCGGCCCGTCGTTGCGCTCCCGGGTGCGGACGTTCGTCGAGGAGCCGTGCGTCCCCGCCGCTCCGAGCGTGTGGCAGCCCGCACAGCGCTGCACGAAGAGCTGCGCGCCCCGCTGCATGGGCGAGGAGCTGGCGAGCTTGATCTTGTCCGAGCCGCAGGCGCCGAGCACGAGGGCGCCGGCCACCGCGAGAAGGGTCACGACGAGACGCATCAAGGCGGGCGAGACTATAGGGGCGATGATCGAGCCCAGGGACTTCCGCGAGGCCTTCGGACGCTTCGCCACCGGCGTGGCGGTGGTCACCGCGCCGGGTGGCGGCATGACCGCCAACGCGGTGTGCTCGCTCTCCCTCGAGCCCCTCCTCGTGCTCGTGTGCTTCGACCGCACGGCGCGCACGCTCCCCCTCGTGCAGGACACCGGCCGCTTCGCGGTCAACGTGCTCGGCAGAGGCCACGCCGGCCTGGCCGCGCACTTCGCCTCCAAGCTCCCCGAGGCCGAGAAGCTCGCCACGATCGCCCATCACGACGAGCAGGGGGTGCCCGTCCTCGACGAGGCCCTCTCCTGGGTGGTGTGCGACCTCGAGCGCCTCGAGCCCGGCGGCGATCACGAGATCGCGATCGGGCGGGTCACGGGGCTCGGGCTGGCCGACGGCCCCCCACTGCTCTGGTACCGCGGCGCGTACCGGACGCTGGCGTAGGAGTATGCGTCGCTAACGCCGCGCCGCGTTCGGTCGATCCGGCCGCGTGAACCCCTTCGACAGCAGGGAGAGCACCCGCCGGTTGCGCGGCGCGAGCTGGCCGAGCTGCGCCGTCAGGCTGTTCGGCAGCCCGACGAAGACCCGCGCCCGGTTGCGCTCCAACCCCGCGACGCCCGCCTCGGCGAGCGTCGCCGCGTCGCGCCAGAAGAAGCTCGGCACCCGGTCGACGGGATGGATGCCCTCGTCGTTCGCGGCCGCGAAGATCTCCGTGGGCACGGGCCCGGGGCAGAGCGCGGTGACGTGGACGCCGGAGGAATGGAGCTCGGCCCCGATCGCGTCGGTGTAGGAGAGGACGAACGCCTTCGAGGCGCCGTAGGACGCCTGGTTGGGGGTGGGCACGAACGCCGTGGTGGAGGCGAGGTTGAGGATGCCGCCCTCCCCCCGCGCGACCATGCCCGGCGCGCACCGCGTGCACAGGTCGACGACCGCCTCGACGTTCAGCCGCACCACCCCGACCTCTCCGGCCGGATCCTTCTCGTCGACGCGCCCGTCGGGCGCGACGCCGGCGTCGTTGACGAGCACGTCCACCCGCAGTCCGCGCGCGGCGACCTCGGCCACCAGCCCCTCCCGCTCGTCCGCACTCCGGAGATCGCCGACCACCGCCTCCGCCCGCACGCCGTGGCGCGCCGACAGCTCGGCCGCCAGCGTGCGCAGCCGCTCCTCGCGCCGCGCCACGAGCACCACGCCGCGCCCCCGGCCCGCCAGCACCCGGGCGATCTCCGCCCCCAGCCCGGCCGAGGCGCCGGTCACGAGGCAGGCGGAGTCAGGAGAGGGAGGCGGAAGGGGCATGGGCCCCGGTCGTACCCCGTCGGGAGGGTTTCCTCCGTGCCCCAAGGGAAGGCTGGCGCCCATGAACGTCTCCCGCCGCATGGCCTCCACCACCCGCAACATCCTGTTGGGGTTCCTCGCCGGGCTTGTGCTCGCCGCCATCCTCGCTCTCATCGGCGTCGCCCTCGGCCTCCACGGCGTCGCGCTGAGCATGTTCATCATGGTCCCCGTGCTCGTTGCGGCGCCGTTTCTTTACCGACTGCCGATCTTGAGACGACTCTCACAGCCAGCCGCTGGTTCCGATCGCCCGTAGGCCCAGGGCCACGCACACGAGCGCGGCCAGGGCCATGACCCCCATCTCGCGGCGGACGATCGCCACCACCACCGAGCGCTGCTCGAGCTCGGGCAGGGCGCCCACCTCCTGCGCCGACCCGATGTCCCGCGCGCCGAGCACGGCGTGCGCCGAGGTCACGCGCAACTGCTCGGCGAGGAACATCACGAGCAGGGGGAGGACGCCGTAGAGCACGTGGAGCCGACCCCCCGAGCGACCCACCGCCTGCAGCACGCCGCCCCACGCGGCCTCGACCACCAGCGTCCCCTGCGCGACCCGGAGCAGCGGCCAGAACGCGCGGCTCGACTCCACCCGGTACCAGCGCCATCCGCCCAGCGCCCCCGCGAGGAGGCAGAGCCCCAGCGCGAACGAGCCGAACACCCCGTGGGCGACGGCCATCAAGCGCCCTTCGTCGCTATGTGGCAGGTCATCACAAGCAGCTTCCGCACGCTGCCATACTGACTCGCAGGGATGCTCCGCTCCTACCTTCCGGCCATCGTGTTCCTCGCCCTCGGCGCGCTCGTGGGCGGCGCGTTCATCACGCTGAACTCCGTCCTCGGGCCGCGCAAGAAGGTGCGCAACCGGACGAAGACGAGCCCGTACGAGTGCGGCCTGCCCTCCGAGGTCAAGCAGGGCTTCCGCTTCGGAATCACCTTCTACCTCGTGGCGATGCTGTTCATCCTCTTCGACATCGAGGTCATCTTCCTCTACCCGATCGCGGCGCAGCTCCGCGCGTTCGGGACCTTCGCGATGGTCGAGACGATCGTGTTCATCGCCCTGCTCATGGTCGCCTTCGTCTACGTGTGGCGACGGGGGGCGCTGGAATGGAGATAGTCCGCCGCGAGAAGGCCGCCCCGCCCGAGGAGTTCCGGGCCAAGCAGCTCCGCGCCCAGCAGATGCTCCGCGGGGACCTCGAGAGCGCCGACCTCGACGCCTACGTCGAGGAGCGCGTGCTCACCACCACGCTCGAGCGGGCGCTGAACTGGACGCGCTCGAACTCGATGTTCCCCATGACCTTCGGCCTCGCCTGCTGCGCGATCGAGATGATGTCGATCGTCGGGATGCGGGTGGACGTCGCGCGCTTCGGCTCCGAGGCCTTCCGCGCCTCCCCGCGCCAGGCCGACCTGCTCATCCTCTCCGGCCGCGTCTCGATCAAGATGGCCCCGGTCATCCGCCGTATCTACGACCAGATGCTCGAGCCCAAGTGGTCCATCGCCATGGGCGCGTGCTGCTCCTCCACGGGCGTGTTCAACAACTACGCGCTCGTGCCCGCCGACAAGTTCATGCCCGTCGACGTCCACGTGCCGGGCTGCCCGCCGCGCCCGGAGGCCCTCCTGCACGGGATCCTCAGGCTGCGCTCCCAGATCCAGGGCCACCCTGACATGGCGTGGCGCCCGCGCTACGGCGGCGAGGGGACCGAGGAGGTCATCGTCCCCGACGACGGCGACCTCATCAAGGCGGAGAACGTCCCCGGCGTCGACCTCACAAGCGACAGTGCCTGACGCGATTGAGCTCGAGCTCATCGCCGGCGAGCTGCGCGACGCCGACGCCGAGATCGCGCCCGAGACCTCGTTCCACCGCCGCCGGGCCGAGCTACGGGTCGCGCCCGGGCGCATCCGGGAGACCCTCGAGCACCTGCGCGGACGTGGCTACACGTTCCTCGCCTCCCTCCACGGGACGGACTTCTACCCCGAGGAGCCCCGGCTCGCGGTGGTCTACGAGCTGCTCGACATGGGCACGGCCGAGCGGATCTCGGTCAGGGTCCGCGTGTCGGTCGAGGACCCCCACGTGCCGACGGTGATCGACCTCTTCCCCACCGCCAACCACCAGGAGCGCGAGACCTACGACATGTTCGGGGTCGTGTTCGACGACCACCCCGACCTGCGCCGCATCCTCATGCCCGAGGACTACGAGGGCCATCCCCAGCGCCGCGACTTCCCCATCGGGGGCGAGCCCGTGATCTTCACCTACAACGAGAAGCAGATCCCCGGATGGCTGGAGGGGCAATGAGCGTCACCGACGACAAGCCGCAGCTCAACGAGTACCGCCGCCGGGAGGAGTCCATCACGCTCGCGCCCGTCGACCAGCAGGTCGCCGAGCACGACACCGAGCAGGAGCTCCTCACGCTCAACATGGGGCCGCACCACCCCGCCACCCACGGGGTGCTCCGCCTGCTCGTGACCCTCGAGGGCGAGGTCGTGCGCGACCTCCAGCCCATCGTCGGCTACGTGCACACGGGGATCGAGAAGACCGCGGAGGACAAGACCTACTGGAAGGCCATCCCCGTCATCGAGCGGATGGACTACCTCGCCTACTACTTCAACGCGATGGCCTTCTGCGGGGCCACCGAGACCCTGCTCGACCTCGAGGTCCCCCCGCGCGCGCAGTACCTCCGCGTCATCCACCTCGAGCTCAACCGGATCATGAGCCACCTCGTGTGGCTCGGGACGAGCATGCTCGACCTCGGCGCGATCTCCATGTTCTGGTACGCCTTCCGCGAGCGCGAGTCGGTCCTCGACCTCTTCGAGATGTCCTCTGGGCAGCGGATGCACACCCGGTACATCCAGGTGGGCGGGGTCATGGAGGACATCCCCGGGGGCTTCGCCGAGAAGCTCACCCGCTTCTGCGCGGCCATGCCCTCCCGCGTGGAGCAGTACCTCGCGCTGCTCGACCGCAACGAGATCGTCCTCCAGCGGCTGCGCCACACCTGCCCGCTCGACGCCGAGACGCTGCTCTCCCACGGCGTCACCGGGCCGCTGCTGCGCGCCGCGGGAGTGCCGTGGGACCTGCGCAAGCAGGCGCCCTACTGCTCGTATGAGCACTTCGAGTTCAACGTCCCGATCGGGACGATCGGCGACAACTACGACCGCTTCAAGGTCCGCATGGTCGAGATGCTCGAGTCGACGAAGATCATCGAGCAGGCGCTCGCCGGCCTGCCCGAGGGCCCGCACATCTCCCCCGACCGGAAGGTCGCCCTGCCGCCGCGCCACGAGCTCGCCACGAGCATGGAGGCGCTCATCCACCACTTCAAGCTCGTGACGGAGGGGTTCCGGGTCCCGCCGGGGGATGCGTACTACCCCATCGAGTCACCCCGTGGCGAGCTCGGGTGCTACGTCCGCGCCGACGGCTCCTCGAAGCCCGCGCGCGTGCACATGCGCGACCCGAGCTTCATCAACCTGCAGGCGTTCGCCGACATGGTCGAGGACTCCTACATCGCCGACCTCATCGCGACGCTGGCGATGCTCGACCCGGTGTTGGGGGGGATCGACCGGTGAGCACGACGGACTCGGAGCACGCGCTCTCCGACCGCGTCACCCGCTATCAGCACGGCTCGCGGGTGCCCGGGTGGGACGACGCCGTCGACCTCGACCGCGACCCGGCGACGATCCCCGACCTCGCCACCACCATGGTCCCCGAGCGCCTGCGGTCCAACGTGGAGGCGGCGATGGCGAAGTACCCCGACCGCCGCTCGGCGGTGATCCCCGCGCTGCACGCCGCCCAGGAGGAGCACGGGTGGTGCTCGCCGGAGGCCCTCGACCAGGTCGCCGCGGTCATGAAGCTCACGCCGGGCTACCTCTCGGCGATCGCCACCTTCTACGACATGTTCTCCACGGTGCCCGTCGGGCGCCACACGGTCTTCGTGTGCACGAACATCTCGTGCTCGCTGTGCGGGGCCGACGAGCTCTACGCGGCGATGCTCGAGGCCGCGGGGGACGACGCGGACTTCAACGTCCGGTCCTTCGAGTGCCTCGGCGCCTGCGACATCGCCCCGATGGCCTCCGTGAACGGCGACTACGTAGGGCCTCTCACCGTCGACGACACGCGCGAGATCGTCGCCGCCTGCCGCGAGGGGCGCGAGGTGCTGCCCGTCAAGTCGCTGCGCGACCGCACCTCGACGGACCCCAATGCGGCGCCGAAGGGGCACGCCGACACCGCGGGCCTCCAGCCCGAGGGCGACCGCCCCGGCCCGCCCGCCGCCATCGAGCTCACCCAGGACGACGAGAGCGCATCGTGACCACCCTCCTGTTCGACAACATCGACGAGCCCGGCCTGGCCACCCTCGAGGTCTACGCCCGGCGCGGCGGCTACGAGGCGCTGAAGGAGGCCCTGAAGACCACCCCCGAGGAGGTTCTCTCGGAGCTCAACGCGTCGAACCTGCGCGGCCGCGGCGGCGCCGGCTTCCAGATGGGCAAGAAGGCCTCCTTTTTGCCCAAGGGGGCGATGGACAAGTACCTGTGCGCCAACGCCGACGAGTCCGAGCCCGGCACCTTCAAGGACCGCGAGCTCATGCAGAAGAACCCGCACGGGCTCGTGGAGGGGATCGTCATCGGCGCGTACGCCGCGGGCGCGAACAAGGCGTTCATCTACATCCGCGGCGAGTACGCGCTGCCCGCGCAGATCCTCGAGGCGGCCATCGCCGAGGCCGAGGCCGCCGGGTACCTCGGCGAACGGATCCTCGGCTCCGATCTCTCACTCTCGCTCGTCCTGCACCGGGGGGCCGGCGCCTACATCTGCGGGGAGGAGACCGCTCTGCTCGACTCGCTGGAGGGCAAGCGCGGCAACCCGCGCCTCAAGCCGCCGTTCCCGGCGGTGCAGGGGCTCTACCAGGGCCCGACGCTGATCAACAACGTCGAGACGCTCATGACCGTCCCGCACGTCATGCGGCTGGGGGGGGCGGAGTACGCGAAGATCGGGACGGAGAGCTCGACGGGGACGAAGGTCGTGTCCGTGTCGGGGAACGTCCAGCGCCCGGGCAACTACGAGATCGAGCTCGGGACCCCGTCCCGGGAGATCATCTTCGACCTCGCCGGCGGCCCCCCCGAGGGCCGCGAGGTCAAGTTCTGGTTCCCCGGCGGGTCGAGCGCCCCGGTCCTGCTCCCGGAGGATCTCGACCTCCCCTACGACTTCGACTCGATGGCCAAGGCGGGCTCCATGCTCGGCTCGGGGGCGATCATCGTCGTCGACGACTCCCACTCCGTGGTCGAGGTCGCGCTGAAGACCGCGAAGTTCTACCGCCACGAGTCCTGCGGGAAGTGCACGCCGTGCCGCGAGGGCACGAACTGGACCGTGAAGATGCTCGAGCGCATCGACAACGGCGAGGCCACCCCGATGGACCTCGACATCATGGCCGGCGTCCAGACGAACATCATCGGCAACTGCCTCTGCGTCCTCGGCGACGCGATGGCCATGCCGATCGGCTCGATGATCGAGAAGTTCCGCGAGGAGTTCGAGGCGCACATCGAGCGCCGCCGCGACGAGCGCGGCCAGGTCCCGAGCGACGACGTCATCGCCATCGGCGTGGCCGACGAGCAGGCCTCCCCGTACCCGGCTCTCGCCCTCTCCTACTAGATGCCGCGCCCCGAGCAGAGGTACATCACCTTCTCCATCGACGGGCGTGAGGTCTCCGCCCCCGAGGGGATCATGCTCGTCGACGGCGCCAAGTACGGCGACGTCGAGATCCCCGTCTTCTGCTACGAGCCCAAGCTCGGCGCCCCCGTGGGCGCGTGCCGGATGTGCCTCGTGGAGATCGAGGGGATCCCCAAGCTCCAGACCGCGTGCTCGACCCCGGTCAAGGACGGGATGGTCGTCCACACCCAGACCGAGCGGGTGCGCGGCGCCCAGCAGGGGATCGTCGAGTTCCTGCTCGTCAACCACCCGCTCGACTGCCCCGTGTGCGACAAGGGCGGCGAGTGCCCGTTGCAGGACATCACGTTCGGCTGGGGCGCGGGCAAGTCGCGCTTCATCGAGCCCAAGCGCCACTTCAAGAAGCCGCTCGAGCTCTCGCCGCTCATCGCGATCGACCGCGAGCGCTGCATCGTCTGCTACCGCTGCGTGCGCTTCTCCCAGGAGATCTCCGAGGACTACCAGCTCGTCCTGCTCGAGCGCGGGGCGCACACCTACGTGGGGACCTTCGACGGACACCCGTACGTGGCGCCCTTCTCGGGGAACATCATCGGGCTCTGCCCGGTGGGCGCGCTGACCTCGACGCCCTACCGCTTCCGCGCGCGCCCGTGGGACGTGGAGGAGGCGGGCACGGTCTGCACCCTGTGCCCCGCGCAGTGCAACATCACCTTCACGGTCCGCGACGACCGGGTCCTGCGCGTGGGCGCGCGCGACAACGACCAGGTCGACGACGGCTGGCTGTGCGACAAGGGCCGCTTCGGCTACCAGCACGTCCACGCCGACGAGCGCATCCTCGAGCCCTTGGTCCGCGACGGCGACGAGCTGCGGCCCGTCTCCTGGGAGCGCGCGCTCGACGCCGCCGCGGCGCTCGGCAAGCACAAGGGCCGGGTGGGCGCCGTGGTCGGCGGCCAGGCGACGAACGAGGAGGGCTTCCTGCTCCAGCGCCTGCTGCGCGAGGGGCTCTCCTCCGAGCACATCGACTGCCGCGCGGGAGGTCCGCCCGTGCCGGTCGGGCTCGCGCGGGCGCTCGCCGACCCGGCCCTGGCCGCGACCGTGCCCGATCTCGAGTACGCCCACACCGTGCTCGTCCTCGACACCGAGCTCGTGGACGACGCCCCGATCCTCGACCTGCGCGTGCGCAAGGGCGTGCGCCGGCGCGGCGTGCGACTCATCACCGCCACGAGCCGGCCCTCGTCGCTCGATCCGAACGCCCAGGTCGCGCTGCGCTTCGCCCCGGGCGGCGGCGGCGCCTTCCTGCAGGCGCTCGACGCGGCGCTGGGGGGCACCGGCGACCCCGACGAGCTCGCCTCCGCGGCCGGCGCCGCGGCTGACGACGTGCGCGCGGCGGCCGAGCTCCTGAAGTCCGTCGGCGAGGACGTGGTCATCGTGTGGGGCGAGCGGCTCGCGCGGTCCGGCCCGGACGCCCTGCGCGCCCTGCTGAACGTGGCCGGCCGCCTGGGCCTCGGCGGGACCGCCGGGGCCGGGCTGCTCGAGGTCCCGGCGGGGACGAACGGCCGCGGGCTGCGCGAGGCGGGCTGCCTGCCCGGCGTCGGCCCGGGCTACACGGACGCGACCATGGGCCTGAACACCACCGGCATCGCGCGGGCCGCGGCCAAGGGCGAGCAGGTGACGGCCCTCTACCTGCTGCACACGGACCCGCTGCGCTCGTCGGAGCACGGGGCGGTGTGGCGCGCCGCGCTCGGCAAGGCCGCCCTCGTGGTGGCCCACGCCTCCGTGCTCACCGAGGGGATCCGCGAGTACGCCGACGTCGTCTTCCCCGCCGAGGCCTACGCGGAGAAGGACGGGACGCTCGTGCACCCGGACGGGCGCGTCCAGCGCGTGCGCCAGGCGATCGGCCGCCCGGGCGAGGTCCGCGCGGGCTGGCAGGTCCTGGCCGATGTCGCCCGGCGGGTGGGTCTGGATCTCCAGGTCCTCACCGCCCCCATGGCCACCCGTCAGCTCTTCGACGCCGTGCCCTTCTACGCCGGGCTGACCCTCGATGCCCTCGCCGGTCACGGGGTGCGCTGGCCCGAGTCGGTCGCGGCCGCGGCGTTCGCCCCCGGCGACGGCGGCCCGTTCACCTTGCGCACCCCGGCGGCGGCGCCCTCGTCCAACGGCGCGCTGCGCCTCGGCCGTTACCGCTCGATCTGGGCCGCGCCCGAGGTCGAGGTGTCGCCCGCGCTGAAGTTCCTCGCCGCGCGCCAGGTCGCCGAGGTCTCCCCGATCGACGCCGAGCGCCTCGGGCTCGGGCACGGGCAGCGCATCCGGGTCGGCTCGAACGGGTCGCGCATCGACGCCGAGGTCCACATCCGCGGCGACGCCCCGCCCGGCACCGTCTTCCTCCAGGAGGGGACGGCCGCGGGCGGCGCCAACGCGCTCGACGGCCCGCTCGTGGAGCTCGAGCCGCGATGATCGGCGCCGTGCCGCTCGCCGACGTCCTCGCCCCCGAGCACTGGTACGTGCAGATCATCAAGTCGATCGTGATCTTCGCGGTCGTCTTCCAGCTCGTGCCTGTCGCGCTGCTGGCCGAGCGGAAGATGCTCGGGCGCCTGCAGGGTCGCTACGGCCCGAACCGGGTCGGGTTCTTCGGGATCCTCCAGCCCATTGCGGACATCGCCAAGCTCCTGGGCAAGGAGCAGTTCCGCCCGACGGGGTCCGTGGGCCTCCTCTACGCGATCGCCCCGGCCATCTCCACCATCACGGCGGTGGCGACGATCGCCATCGTCCCCTTCGGCAACACGACGACGATCTTCGGCAGCGCGGTCGGGCTCTACGGGCTCGACGTGTCGATCGGCCCGCTCTACATCTTCGCCTTCGGGGCGATCGCGTTCTACGGCCTCATGCTCGGCGGCTGGTCGTCGGGCTCGAAGTACTCGTTCCTTGGCTCCATGCGCGCTGCGGCACAGCTCATCTCCTACGAGGTGTCGCTCGGGCTCTCGCTCGTCGGGGTGGTGATGACCGCGGGGACCCTGTCGTTGACGGGGATCGTCGAGGCCCAGCACGGCATGTGGTACATCGTCCCGCAGTTCTTCGGGTTCCTCATCTTCCTCATCGCCTCCTTCGCGGAGACGAACCGCGCGCCGTTCGACCTGCCCGAGGCCGACGCCGAGCTCGTCGCGGGCTTCAACACCGAGTACGGCGGCGGGCGCTTCGCCAACTACTACGCGGCGGAGTACCTGAACATCATCGTGGTGTCGCTGATCGCCGTGACGATGTTCCTCGGCGGCTGGCAGCTCCCGTTCGGGCTGGATCCGCCGACCTGGGTCGACCCCTTCGTGGTCATCGGGAAGATGTTCTTCTTCATCTTCCTCTTCATCTGGGTGCGCGCGACCCTGCCGCGCCTGCGCTACGACCAGCTCATGTCCCTGGGCTGGAAAGTCCTCCTGCCGCTCGCCACGCTGAACGCCCTGGTGACGGCCGTCCTGGTGGTGACGCTGGATTGAGCTCGATACGGATCAAAGATGCCGACACGATCCCGGTGGAGATCGTCCGGGCGCCCGACCCGGGCGGCGCCGGGGGGGTCTACCGCGCCTTCGGGGAGACCCTGCGCGGTCTGAAGACGACGCTGTCCCGCGTCGCCGAGGGCCCGAAGACCATCCAGTACCCCGAGGAGAAGGTGCCGGTGTTCCCGCGCTTCCGCGGGCGCCACAAGCTCCACCGCTTCGAGGACACGGGCCTCGAGAAGTGCGTGGGCTGCTCGCTGTGCGCCGCGGCCTGCCCGGCCGACTGCATCCGCGTGGTCGCCGCCGAGAACACGCCCGAGGAGCGGATCTCGGCCGGCGAGCGTTACGCCGCCGTGTACGAGATCAACCTCTCCCGCTGCATCTTCTGCGGCTACTGCGAGATCGCCTGCCCGTTCGACGCGATCACGATGGGCCACGACTACGAGCTGTCGGACTACGACCGCAACGACCTGATCTTCACGAAGGAGATGCTGCTCGCCGAGCCGATCGAGCGCACGCCGCTACGGGCCGAGGGGGAGTAGCCGGTGCAGCACGGGGGTTACACTTCTGCCCGTGCCCACGAAACGTCGCCGTCACATGATCACCGAGACGCCGGCCGTCGAGACGGCGCTCGATGCCCTGCGTGAGCGGCTGAACGGAGAGCGGTTGGACCTCGCGGAGCTCGTGGCGCTCGGGGCGGTCGCGAAGGTCCAGCAGCTCGACGGACTCGACGAGGAGACCATCGCCGGGCGCCGACGGGTCTCGGAGTGGATCCTGAACGGTGACGCGCCGGTCGACCTGGAGGCCTCGGACTACGTCCGGCGCCACGGCTGGATCCACGAGTGATCGGGCGGGCTCTTCTCGATCATTCAGCCTGGTCTCGCTCCACCCTCGCCAAGCTTCCTGCTTCGCGGCGCGAGGAGCTCCGGAAGGCGAACGACATGGGCCGACTCGTGGTCTGCCTACCGTTCCTGCTCGAAGCTGGGTACTCCGCTCGCAACGCGGCGGACCACGCGTCGCTGCTCGCGGGCCTGGGCGCTCTGCCGCGCGTCGAGATCGATGCCGACGTCGAGCAGCGCGCACTCGCCCTCCAAGCGCAGCTCGCGCGGGCGGGGCACCACCGCCTCGCTCGCGCGGACGTTGTGGTCATCATCGCCGCCCTCGCGGACCGGCATGGGCTCGGCGTGCTGCACTACGACGCCGACTACGAGGTCCTCCTCGAGCGGACCGACGTGCGCTTCGAGAGCGTCTGGCTGGCACCACGCGGCACCCTGTGACGGGGCGACCCTGGTCCTCGTGAGGCGTACCGGACCTGTGGCCGCGCCCCGATGGGGGTAAGTTTGCGACCCGCATGGCGGCCGTCGTGTTCTTCTTCGCAGCGGTGCTCGCGATCGCGGGGGCGTTCGGCGTGGTCACCCTGCGCAATCCGTTCTACAACGTGCTCGCGCTCGTGGTCCACCTGCTGGCTCTCGCCGCGCTGTTCCTCCTCCTGCGCGCGGAGTTCGTCGCGGCCGCGCAGGTCGTGGTCTACGCGGGCGCGGTCATGGTGCTCTACGTCTTCGTCGTCGCCTACGTGGGCGGGACGGAGGAGATGTCGCTGCCCCAGGGCGGCGGCGGACGCGGGCTCAAGGTCGCCGCGCCCCTGTTCTGCGGGGCGCTGTTCGTCGAGCTGTGCATCGCGGTGCTCGGCTCCGGCCTCAAGGCGATCGACTCCCGCGGCGCCGCCATGACGGGCACGAGCGGCTTCGGCACCCCCGGCAAGATCGGGGAGGCCCTGCTGACGAAGTTCCTCTTCCCCTTCGAGGGCGCCTCCATCCTGCTCCTGGTCGCCGCCGTGGGCGCGGTCATCCTCGCTCGCCGCCGGCGCGGGCTGGGCGACGACGAGGTCCCGGGGGTCGACACGAGCCACTTCCACCTCCAGCGCCCCGCCTCGTCGGGAACGATGCTCGAGGCCGGGGGCGGGGCCAGCGAGGACCCCGATCCCGCCTTCGGCGCGGGCGGCGAGAGCGGATCGCGCGAGCACGTGGGCACGCACGAGGGAGGCTGGTAGGCGAGTGGACATCGGCTGGTACCTCGTCGCCTCGGCCTTCATCTTCTGTCTGGGCGCCGCCGGGGTGATGACGCGGCGCAACCCGCTCGTGGTCCTGCTGTGCCTCGAGCTCATGCTCAACGCGGCGGACCTCGCCCTCGTCGCCTTCGCGCGCATGCACGGCAACCACGACGGCCAGGTGTTCGCGCTCATCGTCATGGTCGTCGCCGCCTGCGAGGTCACCGTCGGGCTCGGGGTGATCGTCGCGATGTACCGCCGGCGCCTGCCCATCGACATCGACGAGCTGCGCGAGCTCCAGGGATGAGCGCCGTCGCCTGGGGCTGGCTCGTCCTCTTCTTCCCGCTGCTCGGCGCGGTGGTCAACGCGCTGGGCTTCCGCGTGCTGCCCGGCAAGCTCCCCGGCTGGATCGCCACGGGCGCCATCGCCGCCGCCTTCGTGTGCGCGATCGTCGCCGCGCTGAAGCTCGGCCAGCAGCCCAGCGAGCACCGTCAGCTCACCGGGTCGTTGTGGAGCTACGCCGTCTCGGACGGCGTGGACGCGAACCTCGGGATCCTTGTCGACCCCCTCTCGCTGTTCATGGCCCTCGTGGTCTCCGGGGTCTCGATGCTCATCCACCTCTACGCCGTCTCGTACATGAGCGGGGACCGGGGCTATTCACGCTTCTTCACCTACCTGAACTTCTTCGTCTTCTCGATGCTCCTGCTCGTGCTGGCGGGGAACTTCCTGCTGCTGATCGTGGGCTGGGCGTTCGTCGGCGCCGCCTCCTACCTGCTCATCTCCTTCTGGTTTCGGCGCACCACCGCCACGCGCGCGGGGATCAAGGCGTTCGTCATCAACGTGGTGGGCGACGTCGGGCTCGTGCTCGGCACGTTCTTCATCCTGCGCCACTCGGGGACGCTCGACTTCCTCGGCACGTTCGCCAAGGCCGACCAGTTCGGCGCCCAGCACGGCGGGGCGCTGACGGCGGGGCTCATCCTCCTGCTCGTCGGCGCCTTCGCCAAGTCAGCCCAGGTTCCGCTGCACACCTGGCTGCCCGACGCCATGGAGGGCCCCACGCCGGTCTCCGCGCTCATCCACGCCGCGACCATGGTCACCGCGGGCGTCTACCTCATCGCCCGCATGCACCCGCTGTTCGAGGCCGCTCCCGCCGCCGCGGACGTCGGCGCGATCGTCGGCTGCATCACGCTGCTCGTCGCCGCGTCGATCGCCATCGTCGTCACCGACCTCAAGCGCGTCATCGCCTACTCGACGATGTCGCAGATCGGCTACATGATCATGGGCGTCTCCTCCGGGGCCTACGCGGCGGGGCTGTTCCACCTCATGACCCACGCCTTCTTCAAGGCGCTGCTGTTCATGGCCGCCGGCTCGATCATCGGCGCCATGGCCGGCAACCAGTCCCTGGACCGGATGGGCGGCTTCCGCAAGGTCATGCCCTTCACGTTCGCCTGCTTCGTGATCGGCGGGCTCGCGCTCTCCGGGGTCCCGCCGTTCTCCGGGTGGTTCTCCAAGGACGAGATCCTCGCCTACGAGCTCGGCCGCGGCGACTGGCACGTCGTCCTCGGCGTCCTGGGCTACCTCGGCGCGTTCCTCACCGGCGTCTACACGTTCCGGATGATCTTCCGGGCGTTCGGGGGCGAGCGCGTCCCCGAGGCCGAGGAGCTCGCCCACGGCCATCTGCACCACGCCGACGTGCCGCGCAACCCGGTCACGGGCGAGGAGGAGGACTCGGACGTCGGCTTCCCGGGGCCCGAGCACCACATCGCGGAGCGCTCGCTGCCCATGAAGGCGGCGATGGGATCGCTGGCGCTGCTGGCGCTCGTCGCGGGGTTCCTCCAGATCCCGCGCGTGGACAACTACCTCTCGGACTTCCTCGAGCCCACCTTCGCCGGCTCGAAGCTCGCGCGCATCGAGCCCTCGGCCGCCGTCCAGCTCGGCGGCCTCGTGGCCGGCGGCGTGCTCGGCCTCGCGGGGGTCGCCGTCGCCTTCCTGATCTGGGTGCGCCGCCCGGGCACCGCGGCGCGACTCCAGGAGCGACTGGAGGGCCTGCACCGCTTCCTCTCGGCCCGCTGGTACTTCGACGAGCTCATCGACCTGCTCGTGATCCGCCCCGCCGCGTGGTTCGGGCGCTGGGCCCAGCAGGGCTTCGAGCGCTACGTCGTCCAGGACACGCTCGTGGGCGGGCCCACCGGGGTCGTCCGCGCCGGCTCGGCCGCCGTGCGCGCGCTGCAGGCCGGGTTCGTGCGCTACTACGCGGCGCTGCTGTTCCTGGGCGTCACCGCCACCGGGCTCTACTTCCTGCTCCAGTCGTGACCCTCTCGATCCTCATCTGGCTGCCCGTGGTGGGCGCGCTCGTGGCGGCGGCCGTGCCGCGCCGGTTCTGCGGACTTGTGACGACGCTCGGCTCGGCGGTGACCCTGGCCATCGCGATCTCCTTCCTCGCCCGCTTCGAGGAGAGCTCGGGCGGGCTCCAGTTCGTGACCGACCGCTCGTGGATCTCCGCCCTGGGCATCCACTACAAGCTCGGCCTCGACGGGCTGAACGTCTTCCTCGTCCTACTCGCCGCGGTGGTCTTCCTCGCCGCCATCGCCTGGGCCGCCGTGACCGGCGGCTACGAGCGCCCGCGGACGTTCTTCTTCTGGCTCGCCGGCGCCGAGTCCGCGGTGCTCGGCGCGTTCTGCGCCCAGGACCTCATCCTCTTCGTCGCCTTCTTCGACCTCATGCTCTTCCCCTTCTACTTCCTGCTCGGAGGGTGGGGGGGGCCCGACCGGGTGCGCGCGACGCTCAAGCTCGTCATCTACACCCTGGTCGGCTCGCTGCTCATGCTCGCGGCGGCGATCGCCACCGGGGTCATCGCGGCGCAGGGCGGCGCGGAGCTCTCCTACGCGTTCTCGGACCTCGCCCAGCGCCCCCTCGCCGCGGGCTCGCAGGAGTGGATCTTCCTGTTCTTCGCCGCCGCGTTCATCGTGAAGATGCCGCTGTTCCCCGTCCACGGCTGGATGCCCGAGGCCTACGGGAACATGCCGATCCCCGCGCTCGCGGCCTTCTCCGGCGTCCTGTCGAAGGTGGCGATCTATGGCTTCTTGCGGGTGTGCCTGCCGCTGTTCCCCGAGGCCGTGCAGCGCTACCAGACCCTCCTGCTGCTCATCGCCCTGGCCTCGATCCTCTACGGCTCGGCCATGGCCTTCACGACCACCCGGACGCGGCTCATCGTCGGCTACTCCTCGGTGGCCCAGCTCGGCTTCATCACGCTCGGGGTCTTCTCCTTAGACCGTGCGGGGGAGCAGGGGGCGATCCTCCAGGCCGTGAACCACGGGCTCGTCACCGCGCCGCTGTTCTTCATCATCGCCCTGCTCGCGGCCCGGGCGGGCGGTTCGGAGGACCTGCGCGACATGGGCGGCATCGCCTTCCGGGCGCCGGTGCTGGCCGGGCTGTTCCTCGTGGTGGCGCTCGCCACGCTGGCGATGCCCGGCTCGGCGAACTTCGTGGGGGAGTTCTACATCCTGCTCGGGGTGTTCCAGGCCAAGGCGGTGTTCGCCGTGGTCGCCTTCACCGGGGTGGTCCTCGCCTCGGTCTACATGCTGCGGGCGTTCATCGGATCCGTGCACAACCGGACGGGGGAGCGGGTGCGCTCCCGCGACGTGCGCCCGGCCGACGCGCTCGTGCTCGTGCCGCTCGTGCTGGCGATCATCGCGCTCGCGGTGTATCCGCAGATCGCGCTGCGCCGCTCGCAGCAGACGGTGAACCGGCTGGTGAGCCCACAGGGCGAGGTCGTCGACCTGACCCAGCCCGAGATCGCGGTGAACAGGTGACCGGCCCGCACATCGACTGGGCGGCGTTCTCGCCGATCGTCGCCGCCGGCGTGGGGGGCTGCTTCGTGCTGCTGCTCGGCCTCGCCCGCCCCCGGTGGGCGCGCGAGGGCGCGGTGCCGCTGATCACCCTCGGCGTCCTCGCGGCCATCGCCGGGCTCTCGATCTGGCAGTGGGACACGGACGCGTCGATCATCTCCGGCGCGCTGCGGGTCGACCGCCTGTCGCTCATGCTCAACCTGCTCTTCGCCGTGGCGGGCGCGACGACGGTGGGCCTGGCCTGGCGCGGACGCGCCGCGGTCGAGGCCGGGCACGGCGAGCTCTACGCGCTGCTGCTGTTCACGATCATGGGGATGGCGGTGCTCGTCGCCGCCCAGAACCTCGTCACGCTCTTCCTCGGCTTCGAGCTGCTGTCCATCCCGCTCTACGTGCTCTGCGCCACCGAGATGCGCCGCGCCTCCTCGCTCGAGTCCGGCCTGAAGTACCTCATCGTCGGCTCGGTGGGATCGGCGACGCTGCTCTACGGGCTGGCGTTCATCTACGGCGCGACGGGGTCGACCGATTTCGCTCACATCCACGCCGCGCTGGGGCGCCAGACCGGCTCCTCCTTCGACGTCCTCCTGCTCACGGGCATCGCCCTCTCGGTGGCCGGCCTGGCCTTCAAGGCCTCCGTCGCCCCCTTCCACCAGTGGACCCCCGACGTCTACGAGGGGGCGCCCACCCCGATCACCGCGTTCATGGCCGTGGCCACGAAGGCGGCGGCGTTCGGCGTCTTCCTGCGGCTCTTCGACGACGCCCTCTCCTGGGCCGCCGCCGACTGGGGGCCGTGGCTCGCGGTCCTCGCGGCGACGACGATCATCGTGGGCAACGTCGGCGCGCTCGGGCAGAGCTCGCTCAAGCGGATGCTCGCGTACTCCTCCGTCGCCCAGGCGGGCTACATGCTCTGCGGCGTCCTCGTGGCCTCGGAGCTCGGCGTGAACGCGACCCTGTTCTACCTCGCGGTCTACCTCGTGATGAACCTCGCCGCGTTCGCGGTCATCGTCGCCCGCGAGCGCGAGACGATCTACGGCGACGACATGCGCGCGGTCCAGGGCATCGGAGGCTCGCGCCCGTGGCTCGCGTGGCCGATGACGCTGGCGATGCTCGGCCTCGCCGGGATCCCGGCCACGGCGGGCTTCGTGGGAAAGATCTATCTCATCGACGCCCTCGTGGCGCGCAACTACACCTGGCTGGCCGTCGTGCTCGTGATCGGCTCCATGATCTCCCTGGCCTACTACCTGCGGGTGATCGCGGCGATGTGGATGCGCCCGGCGCCCGACCGGGTCGCGGCGGAGCCGGGCGCCCTCCGCGCCGGGGCGCAACCGGCGATCGCCGGGGCAGAGCCCGCCGGAGAGCGCCCGCACCTCGAGGTGCACGTCCTCGCCGTGGTCTTCGGTGCGGCGACGCTGGTCCTGGGGATCGTCCCCGGCCCGTTGTTCCAGCTGGTCGGGAAGGCGGGCGCCGCGGTCTTCGGGTCGTCCTAGGGCGCTTCCGGGCAGGCTGCCCGCATGGACTCAGAGCGCGACGACGCGACCCAGGAGCAGTTCGACAACGACGAGGTACAGGGCGAGGCCTCCGAGGGCGGCTACCCGGAGGAGCAGCCCGGCGGCGGCGTGGACGACGACAGGCCCGGCGACCCGCTCGACCGCTCGGGCAACCCGCGCGAGGACTCGGGCGACTCCCCGGGGGGAGCCTCGGGCGAGGGCACGCAGTCGACGGGGAACCCCGACGCGGCGGGGTGACCGCACCCGATCATGGCCCGAACGATGACCGCGACGCAATTCAAGGCCGAGTGCCTTCGCGTGCTCGACGAGGTTGCCGCGACTGGTGAGCCCGTCACCGTGGCCAAGCGTGGTAAGCCCGTGGAGGGCAGTGGCCTCTCGCGTCGTCCACGCCGAGCTTGATGCCCCCTCCGAGAAGGCTCTGGAGGCGCTGCTCGCCGACGGCGGCGACGAGGCTGAAGCGGTGCGCGCCGCTCTCGTCGCGGCCGCTCGTCAGCGTCGCGACGCTGCCCTGCGCCAGGAGGTGAGGAGAATCGCGTCCGATCCCCGGGATCGAGAGGAGATGCGCCAGATCGCCGCCGATATGGAAGAGCTCGCTCCTCCGCTGCCTCCTCCTTGACCCGCGGTGACGTCCATCGCGTGGTCGGAAGAGCTCGAGGAGGTCAACCACGCACTCGAACGTGTCCTTGGGCTTGTCTGACGAGGAGCTCCTCGCTCCCGTCGACCCGCACGTGACGTCGAGCGCGACTACACCTTGTGGTGCTCAGGCGCCCAGGTGCCGTCCTCGGAGCGCTCGAAGTCCTGGAAGAGGTTCGGCGCCTCGCGCTTGGCGATCTCCGCCACGCGGTCGAAGACGAGGCGCAGCTCCTCCTCGGCGCCCGGCTCGGTCCGCATGGCGATGACGTGGCGCAGGGTGCGGACGTTCGCGGTCCACAGGATGTCCGTGCTCAGGCCGATCGGGGCGAGGCGGCGCAGGGCCGAGGTGATCTCCTTCTTGACCGAGAACGGCAGGCCCTCGGCGTCGAGGTCGAGCTTCTCCGCGGCGTCGACCTGGAACTCCTCCAGGCGCTCCACGAGCTCGACCACCTGGTCGCGGATGGGCTCGAGCGCCGGCGGTACGCGGAAGCCGATGTCCGTGAGCCGCACGTAGCGCAGGCTCTCCTGAGAGAACGCGGATCCCGCGCGATGCCGGACAAGCTCATGCGTGAAAACCCTCGACGCGTTCCGGAACGCGAACGAGAAGCTCGCGTGCTCGAGCACGCTCCCGTGCCCCGAGCGCAGAAGGTTCCCAAAGTACGCCTCCGGGTCGGTGCGGATCCGGGTGACGTTGGCGTTGAGCCCCGGCTCCCATGAGCGGTAGCACATGCGCCCGCCGAACTCCACGAGCAGCTCGGCGTCGTTGACCTCTGCGTCGGCCTCCCGGCGCTCGAGCCACGACGCTCCCCCGACGGCCTCGAGGTATCTGCGCATCCCCTCGAGGTCGACGGACGGTCGGGCGATCAGGAAGACGTCGGGGGTGGTCTCACGCATGGGGGAAGTGGGCGAGGGGGCGAGAGTGGGCGCAGCGTCCATACCGAGCATCCTTCCGCCGGGATCGGACGACACGAAAGCCGCTGCTCACCCCGCGCCTTAGGTCACTGCCGTCCTGAGGCCGCTGCACGATGGCCAGGTGGCATGGACGAAGGATCCTGGCGGAATCGACGTCGAGCTGACCGACGAACGCTGGGAGCATGTCCTCCAGGAGCATCCTGAGCTTGCCGACAACTACCACGATCTCCTCAAGGCGATCGGTGATCCCGCCCGCGAAGGTGACGGGGCCTTTACGGATGAGCGCTGGTACTTCACGGCGCTTCCTGGCGGATGGTGGCTCAAGGTCTGCGTTGCATACACTCCCAATCGGGCCCTTCGTGACGACCGCCTTCCGCGTGAAGAGACCCTTATGACCCTCAGCATCGGACCCCTTCGCTTCGACCACGTGTCGTACGATCGGGAGGCTGACGTTCTCTACGTGCGCCGGGGCGATGCTTCTCAGGCAGTGGACTTCGACGAGAGTCCTGAGGGGCATCACCTGCGGTTCAACGCCGAGGGTGATCTCGTCGGCATCACCTTCGTGAATGCGCAGGGGCTCATCGAGCGCGAAGGCGAGCTCAAGCTCAGCCTGCCACCCCTGCACGTCGCGCCCGAGGCCGTCGCCTCAGCGCTCGGCTAGGACGGCGGGCGGGGCCGCCCCGGCGCGCGTGCGACGGTTGCGCAGCACGATCCCCCGCCACACCAGCGCACCGGCGACAAGCGGACACGCGGCGATCGCCACCGGGGGGATCCCCGCGCCCGCCTTGGAGAGCAGGCCGAGTCCGCCGCCGATGAGCACGACCCCGAGCACCGTGCGCAGGACCTCGACGGGGGTGCGGACGGAGAGCCAGGAGCCGATCACCACCCCCGGCACCGAGCCGAGGAGGATCGTCCCGGCCAGGGCGAAGTCGACGTTGCCGGCCACGATGTGGGCGATCGCCGCGGCCCACAGGAGGATCGCGGCGTGGAAGATGTCCGTGCCCACCACGCGGTGGGGGGCGAGCTTGAAGAGCATGATCAGCCCGACGGCGATCAGCGAGCCCGAGCCCGCCGAGGTCACGCCGAGGATGAACCCGACCAGCGCGCCGAACGTCGCCGCGGCGATCTTGTTGCGCCGGGTGGCGGGCACGCTCTGCCGCCCCTCGGAGGGCGTGCCCCTCAACACCGTCTTGACGAACAGGAGCGAGCCGGTGAGCAGGATCGCGCAGCCGACCGCGACCATGACCACGTCGTCGAACGACTTTCCCGTAGCGCGCTCGAGCGCCTGGAGCGCGTACGTCCCGCCCACCGCCGCGGGCACCGAGCCGAAGGCCATCCACGTCGAGATGCCGAAGTCGACCGTCTTGAGCTTCACGTGGCGCCAGCCGCCCACGGTCTTCGTCACCGCGCCGTAGGCGAGGTCGGTCCCCACCGCGGTCACGGGCTTGATCCCGAAGACGAGGATGAGCAGCGGGGTCATGAGCGCGCCGCCCCCCACGCCGGTGAGGCCGACGAGCACGCCCACGCCGAGCCCGAACAGGACTATCAGCGGATCCACGGCGGCGGAGTATAGGTTCTGAGTCGAGCGGATTGGTCGGAAACCTCGCGGGGCCTACCCTTCCGATCGTGACGACGGAGAGTGGAGTGCGCCTCGCCGGTCGCCCGGTCAACCGGGTGGGGCTCGGCGCGATGCAGCTCCCGGGCCCTCGCGTATTCGGCCCGCCGCGGGATCGCGAGCAGGCTCTCGCCGTGCTGCGCCGGGCGGTGGAGCTCGGCGTCAACCACATCGACACCGCCCAGTACTACGGGCCCGACGTCGCCAACGAGCTGATCCACGAGGCGCTGTACCCCTATCCCCAGGACCTCGTGCTCGTGTCCAAGGTGGGAGCGACCCGCGACGCCGACGGCGGATGGATTCCGGCGCAGCGGCCCGAGGAGCTGCGTCGCGGCGTGGAGGACAACCTGCGCTCGCTGGCGGTCGACCGCGTGGACGTCGTGAACCTCCGGCTCCTCGGCGACGAAGACGCCGCCGCAGGCGACGTGCCCTTCGCCGATCAGCTCGGGGCGATGATGGAGCTGCGCGCCGAGGGGAAGATCGGTGGCATCGGCCTCAGCAACGTCACGCTCGAGCAGGTCCGGGCCGGCCTCGCCACCACCGAGATCGCCTGTGTGCAGAACCCGATGAGCCTGCTGAACCGCGAGGACGAGCCCGTGCTCGAGCTCTGCCGCGAGAGCGACATCCCCTACACCCCGTTCTTCCCGCTGGGCTCGGCGTTCCCCGGCATCCCGAAGGTGACCGAGCAGCCCGTCGTCCGCGAGATCGCCGGACGGATCGGCGCGGCACCCTCCCAGGTCGGGCTCGCCTGGCTGCTGCAGCACAGCCCGAACATCCTGCTCATCCCCGGCACCTCATCCCCCGTCCACCTCGAGGAGAACGTCGCCGCGCAGCAGGTCGAGCTCGACGGCCAAGCCCTCGCTCAGCTGGCCGACCTGGCCAGCTGAGCGACGATCTCGGCTAGGACTTCGCCCTGTCGCGCTGCAGGTGCGCGGCCGCGACGATGCACTGGCTGTACGGCGTGCCCTTCTGGCCCTTCACGTGCTTCTTGGAGAGCGGCTTGCAGGCAGCCTTCGCGGCCTTCTTGGCGTTCGTCGTCGTCGTCGTGGTGTCGCCCTTGTCGAGCTTGGCCATCGCCTGGACGCACTGGCTGAACGGCGTGCCCTTCTGGCCCTTCACGTGCTGCTTGCTCTCTCCCTTGCAGTCCTTGCCGTAGGCCTTGGCCTGCGCGGGAGTGGGCTTCGCCGGCTTGGCCGGCTTGTCGGCGGGACGAGTGGCCAGGGCCACGCCGGGGAGGGCGAGCAGGGCCGAGGTGGCGCCGAGGGCGAGGAAGCGATGGGTGCGCATGTTCGAGACTCTCCTGTGGTCGTTCACTGAGCCGTCAACGCACCGGGCAGTCGAAGGTCAGGGGCGATCGCCGGCGGATCCGCCGTGACCGGAGCTCGGCTGCCCCTTCCCGGCGCCCTGACCGGTGCCGCCACGCCCGGGCGGGGACGCAGGGGGCGTGACGCCCCCGTGCTTCGGCACCACCTTCGGCCTGCGGCTCGGACTCGGGACGCGCTTCGGCTTCGTGGCGGGCGCCGGGGAAGATCGCCGGGATGCCGCCGGCCCGCGCGCCGTCCCAAGGCCGTGCGCCTTGGCCGCGGCCTTCCCCGACGCGCCCCCCGTACTCCCGCCACTGCTGGGCACGCCGCGGGCGCGCACGCCGCGGTCGGCGGCGGCCTCCGCGGCGGGGGGCGCGCCAACGTTCCCGTGAGACGACGCGGCGGCGGTCGGATCCGCGATCCCGCGCCGGCGCCCTCCGTGAGCGCCGGGCACACCCGAGTCCGGCGGGCGACGCGCGGCGCCCACGCGCCCGGTCGACGGATCCACGACCACCCGCCCCGCCCCGGGAAGCACACGCGCTGGCGCCGACCTGACGTGCTCCGCGCCGGGCCGATCGTGATGCGCGAGGCCACGGACCGCCACCGTGCCCCCGGCCGCCACGGCCACGACCATCACCGCGGCGGCCTTGGCGGCCATGCCGCTCGCGAATCCGACCGCGGCGGACCCGGCTGATGACGCCGACCCGGCCGCCACAGCCCCGAGGCCCGCCGCCCCCGTCCCCCCGGCCGCACCCGGCAGCGCTCCCGAACCCGCCGCCGCCAACCCCTTCGCGAGCAGCGCGGCCCCCACCACCGCGGGCAGCGGGGGGCACAGCACCGCGAGATCGGCGGAGCGACGGTCGATCGCCGCCCCGAACGCCGAGCACACGGCGCAGTTCCGCAGATGCCCGCGGATCCGCCGGCTGCCCACCACGCGGCCGTCGCCGTCCGACAGCGTCCGCTGCACTTCCTCACAGCCCATGTCGCGACCCTCCGCGCAGTCGAGCAGGGCGCGCCGCGCCTCGAAGATCGTCTGCTTCGCGGCGCCCGTCGTGCCTCCGATCACCTTCGCGATCTCCTCGTGGCCGAGACCGCTGAGCTCGCGGAGCACCAGGGCCGAGCGCTGGCGCTCGGGCAGGTCGCCGAGGTCGTCCTGGAGCTGCCGGATCCGGGCGCGGTCCTCCACCGTCTGCGCCAGCGAGTCCTCCCCCATCTCGGGGGTCGTCCCGAGCTCGCGCTGCTGGGACCACTGCCTCGCCCGGAGCACGGACACCGCCTCGTTGTGGGCGATCCGGAAGAGCCAGGGCCGGACCTCGAAGTCGCGCTCCTCCCGCTCCAGGGCCGACCACGCCTTGGTCAGCGCCGCCTGGAGCGCGTCGCGCGCGTCCTCGTCGTGGTGCACGATCGAGCGGCAGTAGCGATAGAGCTCCTGGTAGTGGCAGCGGAAGAGCTCCGTCAGGGCCGCCGGATCCGCCCGCGCGGTCGTCGATCGCAAGGCCTCGCCGCGACGCCGGCGCGCAGGCAGCGGCGCGCGCACGTTCGTCGCCATCAAGGTCGCCCGTCACACAGGGTCAACGCCATCGTGACCGGTAAGTCTGGCGCGAAGCCGACGAATTCACACCAGATCCGACCGAATGGGGGACCCGAAGCTCGCGCGTGACCCTCCGTCGAGCCCTTTAGAGTCTCGCGCGTGAGCGTCGGCATCGTGGGCATGGGCTACGTGGGGCTGCCGCTTGCGGTGGCGTTCGCCGAGGAGGGCGAGACCGTCGTCGCGCTCGACGTCGACCAGCGCAAGGTCGACGCCCTCGCCGCCGGTGAGTCCTACATCGAGGACATCCCGAGCGCGCGCCTCGCCCCGCTCACCGGGCTCATCCGCCCCACCACCCGCTTCGCGGAGCTCGCGCAGGTCGACGCGATCGTCATCTGCGTCCCCACGCCGCTGACCCCGAACCGGGAGCCCGACCTCGAGCCCCTGCTCTCCGCCGCGCGCGGAGTGGCCGACCACCTCCAGGCCGGTCAGCTCGTCGTGCTCGAGTCCACCACCTACCCGGGCACGACCCGCGAGCGCCTCGCGCCCGTGCTCGAGCTCTCGGGCCTCACCGCCGGCGTCGACGTCTTCGTCGGCTTCTCCCCCGAGCGCGTCGACCCGGGCCGCACCGACTACACGCTCCGGACCACCCCCAAGGTCGTCGGCGGCCTCACGCCCGCCTGCCTCGAGCGCGCGCTCGCGCTCTACGGGAAGATCTGCGACCACCTCGTGCCCGTCTCCTCGCCCGAGGCGGCCGAGCTCACCAAGCTGCTGGAGAACATCTTCCGCTCGGTGAACATCGCCCTGGTCAACGAGCTGGCGATCCTGTCGGACCGCATGGGCATCGACATCTGGGAGGTCGTCGACGCGGCGGCGACCAAGCCCTACGGCTTCACCCGCTTCGAGCCGGGCCCGGGGATGGGCGGCCACTGCCTCCCCGTCGACCCCTTCTACCTCTCCTGGAAGGCGCGCGAGTACGACTTCGCCACGGAGTTCATCGAGCTCGCCGGCAAGGTCAACCAGGCCATGCCCTACCACTGCGTCGAGCGCATCGAGCGTGCGCTCAACGACGCGGGCAAGCCCGTCCGCGGATCGCGCGTGTCCGTGCTCGGCGTCTCCTACAAGGCGGGGGTCGGCGACCTGCGCGAATCACCGGCCCTGAAGATCATGGGGCTGCTCGCCGCCCGGGGCGCCGAGTTGGCCTACCATGACCCGCACGTCGAGACCGTGCCGGGTCTCGGCCTCCGGTCCACGCCGCTCGACTCCGTGATCGAGGGCGCGGATCTCGTCGTGATCGTGACGGCCCATCCCGAGGTGGACCACGCGGCGGTCGCGGAGCGCGCCGCGCTCCTCATCGACTTTCGCGGCGTCACCCGGGGTGTCCGCTCGGACACCGTCACGCGGCTGTAGCCCACTATATTTCCTGAAGTCTTGTCGGCTTTCACCCATCTCCAGGCCCTCGAGGCCGAATCCATCCACGTGTTCCGCGAGGTCGCCGCGCAGCTCGAGCGACCCGTCCTGCTGTTCTCGGGCGGCAAGGACTCCGCCGTCCTGCTCCGCCTCGCCGAGAAGGCGTTCTGGCCTGCGCGCCTGCCCTTCGGAATCATGCACGTCGACACGGGCCACAACTTCCCCGAGGTCATCGAGTATCGCGACCGCCGCGTCGCCGAGCTCGACGCCCGCCTGATCGTCGCCTCCGTCCAGGAGTCGATCGACGCCGGCCGGGTCCGGGAGGAGACGGGCCCGCGCGCCTCGCGCAACCGCCTCCAGACCACGACGCTGCTCGACGCGATCACCGAGCACGGGTTCGACGCCGCCTTCGGGGGCGCCCGCCGTGACGAGGAGCGTGCCCGCGCGAAGGAGCGCGTCCTCTCCTTCCGGAACGATTTCGGCCAGTGGGACCCCAAGGCCCAGCGCCCCGAGCTGTGGAATCTCTACAACGGCCGTGTGCGCAAGGGCGAGCACGTCCGCGTCTTTCCCTTGAGCAACTGGACCGAGCTCGACGTGTGGGAGTACGTGAAGACCGAGGGGCTCGAGCTGCCCTCGATCTACTTCTCGCACACGCGCGAGGTGTTCCGCCGCGACGGGATGCTCTACGCGGTCTCCCCCTTCATCACGCTGATGGACGGCGAGGAGCCCTTCGCGGCGAGCGTCCGCTACCGCACGGTCGGTGACGCGAGCTGCACGGGGGCCGTGGCCTCGAGCGCCGCGACGCTCGACGAGGTCGTGGCCGAGATCGCCGCGACCACGGTGACCGAGCGCGGCGAGACCCGCGCCGACGACCGGGTCACCGAGGCGGCGATGGAGGACCGCAAGCGTGAGGGCTACTTCTGAGATGAGCGCGCTCTCCTCCAACGGCAGCGCGACCGGGCACGTCAAGACCCCGGCGCTCACCGCCGAGCTGCTGCGCTTCGCCACCGCGGGCTCCGTCGACGACGGCAAGTCGACCCTGATCGGTCGCCTGCTCCACGACTCCCACGCGATCATGGAGGATCAGCTCGCCGACGTGACCGCGGTGTCCGAGCGCCGTGGCCTGGAGGACGTCGACCTCGCGCTGCTCACCGACGGGCTGCGTGCCGAGCGCGAGCAGGGCATCACGATCGACGTGGCCTACCGCTACTTCGCGACGCTCAAGCGGCGCTTCATCATCGCCGACACGCCCGGCCATGAGCAGTACACGCGCAACATGGTCACGGGCGCGAGCACCGCCGACCTCGCCGTCGTGCTCGTGGACGCCCGCCACGGCGTGGTCGAGCAGTCGCGCCGCCACGCCACCGTCGCCGGGATCCTCGGCATCCCCCATCTGCTGGTGGCCGTGAACAAGATGGACCTCGTCGGTTGGGACGAGACGACGTTCCGGGACATCGTGAAGGAGTTCGCGGAGCTGGCGGGCCGCATCGGCGTGCCCGAGGTGACGTTCATCCCCATCTCCGCTCTGAAGGGCGACAACGTCGTCGCGCCGAGCGAGAGCTCGCCCTGGTACGACGGGCCGACGCTGCTCGACCACCTCGAGACCGTCCATGTCGGCGACGCGTGGAACCTCGACGACGCGCGCTTCCCTGTCCAGTACGTCATCCGCCCCCAGCGCGAGGAGTTCCACGACTACCGCGGCTACGCGGGCCAGGTCGCCTCGGGCCGGTTCCGCCCCGGCGACGAGGTCGTGGTCCTGCCGAGCGGGAAGCGCAGTCGGATCACGCGGATCGACACCTACGCCGGGTCGATCGACGAGGCGTCCCCGCCGCTGTCGGTCACGCTGCTGCTCGAGGACGACCTCGACATCTCGCGCGGGGACATGATCGTCTCGCCCGCCCGGCAGCCCGTGGTGAGCCGCGAGTTCGAGGCCCGCGTGTGCTGGATGGCCGACGAGCCCCTGCGCCCCCGCTCGCGCTACGTGCTGCGCGCCGCCACCCGCGAGGTCAAGGTCGTCATCGAAGAGGTCCGCTGGCGGCTGGACGTCAACACCCACGAGCGCGACCAGGACGCCGGCGAGCTCGGCCTCAACGCGATCGGCCGCGTCGCCCTGCGCGCCAGCGCCCCCCTCGCCTTCGATCCGTACTCGCACAACCGCGCGACGGGCTCGTTCATCCTCATCGACGAGGCGACGAACGAGACGGTGGGCGCCGGGATGGTGCGCGAGCACGACGCGCCGCCGGTCCGGTAGGGCGGTCACCCCATGCCGGGCGGCTCTGCGCTTATGGCCAGTCGAGCTGCTCGGTGAGTTCGGCCGGCCCGAGGTCGATCAGGCCGCTGCGGTCAACGGCCCGGTACGCGCCGTGCCCGTCGAGCGCGAGCCAGTGGACGACATGCTCGTGGGGGTCGACGATCAGCAGCTCGTCGACCCGGTGCTCGGCGTAGAACGGCAGCTTCTCCCATGTCTCGTCGCCGGAAGAGAGGATCTCCAGCACGAGTGCGGCGGTGGGCTGCCACACACCGCCAGGACGCCCGCGATGCAGCCCTCCGTCGGGGACGCGGAAGTCGTCCTCTGACTGCCCGAGGTTGAACTGGCCGCTGGCCGTAAGGCCGCTAGCGGTGGCGAGCGGGCGCAGCAGCGCAGCTAGCTGCCATTCGAGCTCGGCGTGCGCGCCGGAAGGGGCGGGCACCATGTGCAGGACACCCTTCCACACCTCGTCCAGGCGGTCCGCGCCAGCCTGACGGCGGCGCTCGAGCAGCTCGGTCAGCCCGGCGGAGGGCGGATCGAGGATCAGCGTTCGCATGGCCCGAAGCGTAACCGGCGCCGGGCGGCCGTCTCTCCCCGTGTACGTGCTGCGCGCCGCTGCGATCGGCCGCGTCGCCCTGCGCGCCAGCGCCCCGTTGGCGTTCGACCCGTACTCGCACGCACCATCGAGCAGCGCGGCGTCGAAGCGTCGTCGGGGGCCGACGCACCCCCCCGCCCGGCGGTCCTACGTGTCCCCCTCCGGCTCCGACCGCCTGTCCGGCCTAAGTTGCCGTCAGGATCTTTACGATTTCCCGAGGCGTCCGGGGTATCCCGTAGATGCGTACCCAAAGTCCCATGCTCCGATCCAGAGATCAACGCGAGCGCGTCGTCGAGTGGCCCATCTCGTCGACGACACCCGCCCTCGTCCACGACTACCTGCTTGTGCTTCGCGGCGCCGAGCGGACCTTCCGTGCGATGACGGCGTGCTGGCCGGGCGCGACGCTGTACACGCTGCTGTGGGACGAGGCGATGCGGGACGCCTTCCCCGGCCATCCCGTTCGCACCTCTCCCCTCCAGCAACTCGGCGTGCGTCAGGGTGGGTTCCGGCGGCTTCTCCCCATCCTGCCCGCCGCCGCGCGACGGCTGCCCGTGCAGGATCACCAGCTCGTCGTCTCCAGCTCGAGCGCGTTCGCCCACCGGGTCCGCCCCGCGCCGGACGCGGTCCACATCTGCTACTGCCACTCACCCTTCCGCTACGCGTGGCACGAGCGGGATCGGGCGCTCGCCGAGCTCCCGCGTCGCCTGCGGCCCGCGTTGCGGCGGACGCTCGGCACGATCCGGCGCTCGGACCGCGAGGCGTCCGGCCGCGTCGACCACTTCATCGCCAACTCGTCGATCACGCGGGAGCGGATCGGTGCCTTCTGGGGGCGCGAAGCCAGCGTCATGCACCCGCCGGTCGACGTGGACCGCTTCAACCCCGGGGTCCCCGAGGACTTCTTTCTCGTCGTGTGCGAGCTCGTGCGCCACAAGCGCGTCGATGTCGCGCTCGAGGCCGCGCGTAAGGCGCGATGCCCGATCGTCGTGGTCGGAACGGGCCCCGACCAAGCCCGGCTCGAGGCGCTCTACGCCGACGTGGCGACGTTCGCCGGACGCCTCGACGACGAGGATCTCACGGACCTGTACGCACGCGCACGGGGCGTCGTCGTGCCCAACGTGGAGGAGTTCGGGATCGTGGCCGTCGAGGCGATGGCCGCCGGTCGGCCCGTGCTCGCCGCCGACGCGGGCGGGGCCCGCGAGACCGTCGTCGACGGCGAGACCGGCGTGCTCGTGCCGGTCAACGACTCCGGGGCGCTGGCCGACGCCATGTCCGATCCGCTGCTCGACCGCGCTGACCCCTGGGCGCTCCGGGCTCGGGCCGAGGCCTTCTCCGTGCCCGAGTTCCAGCGCAAGTTCCGCAGAGAGGTCGACCGGCTGGCCGGACGGGAGCCGACCCCCCGCCCGGCCGCCGCCCTCAGTCGCTGATCTCCAGCAGCCGCGGTGAGTCGGTGAGGTCCGTCTGGATCGTGATGCTCGAGCGTGTGCGGGAGATGATCGTCGTCGCCGTCGTGGTCCCGGTGAGGGGGTCGGACGCCGAGACGCGCGCGGTGTAGCCGCTCACTCCACCGATCTCGAGCCGGTAGGTCTCGGGGGCGAGATCCTGCGCGACGTCACGGGTCATGACGTAGGCCGGGACCACGAACCGCCGATCGGAGGACTGGAAGGGAAGCACCGCCACCACGTCCCGGTTGTAGAGCGCCGGATGGGCGGCGGTGCCGTCGCCGTCGAACTGCTTGTGGTCGTGGCGATCAGCCACGGACAGCAGCGACAGAGCACGCGGGACGGTGATCTGACTCGTGCCCATCGTGCCCATGAGCCGCGAGACCGCGTTGAGCGTGGGACCGCCGGCGGTCATGTCCGATGTGTTCCGGAAGAATGCGGGGTCGATCAACCCGAACTGGTCGCCCGTCGCCGCGTAGAAGTCGATCACCGACACCCCCTTGCTCACAAAGGAGACGAGGGTGCGCAACGTGCTCTTGGCCTGCATGCGCGACTTCGGGGCGCCGGTCAGGCCGGCCTGGGCCGGGTCCATGTTCGTCTCGGTGACCCACACGCCCGGGCCCGTCGCGCGGCCGTGCGTCGTGCCGTAGAGATCGGTGGTGAAGGGCGAGACATCGCGGATGAGATGCTCGGTCTGGAGCGCGGTGAGGTAGTACTCGGGGAAGTAGTCGACGTAGGACGGGGTGAAGGCGTCTTGCCAGTCCCCCCCGGCCGCCGTGCCCTCGCGCTGCCCCAGGGCGTTCACGGGACGGCAGGACGACGCGCCCGTGCTCGCGCCGAAGACCTGACGCGCTCCCGAGTAGGGATGCTTGGACATCGCCGTCACGCCCGTCGGCTCCGTCGAGCCCGCGGCGAACGGCGTCTGGCTCGCGAAGCCGTCCCCAATCCCCACCCGGGAGACGCCGTTGGCCGGGTTGCGCAGCCAGGAGACCGTCCGCCCGAGGAGCTGGCGGTTCGTGTCGCCCTGCCCGCCGAGCTCCAACGGAAGGGGGTCGTAGTAGCGCCCCGCGTCGAGGAAGTCCGAGCCGAAGTTCAGCTCGTTCCAGACCTCGACGTCGAAGGCGTCGGACCCGACCGCGTCGCGCGCCGTGCGGGTGACCGCGCGCACGTACTGCAGCCAACCGGCGAGGGTCTGCTCGAAGCGAGGGTTCGCCCCGCCGCCACTGGTGAACGGGCGCGCGAAGGGCTCGTAGCGCAGGGTCGACGCGGGCGCGGGGCCGGCGGCGAGCGCCCGGGGCAGGGGCTTGGAGAGCGTCGCCAGCCCGGTGGGGCTCACCGCCGTGAAGATGACCTCGTCGGCCGTGTAGCCGGTGAGGTTCGCCAGGCCGGTCCTCCCGGGCACGATCGACGGGAGCGTCGTGGGGTCAAGCTGGACCTGGCGCGCGCCGGCCGGGGCGGGCTGGGCGACGCTCACGTCGAAGAACGATGCCGGGCCCGGAACTCCCTGGTTCGCGTTGAGCAGGATGAGCGGCCGGATCCCGTTCTGCGCGAGGATCCGGATCCGCGCGGCCACCCCGGCCGTGTCCGTGAGCTCGTCGGGATGGTCGTAGCTCATCTCGCTCCAGCCGATCTCGATGCGGGCCCGGTGGAAGCCGCGCGTGGCGAGCAGGCGGGCGGCGGCGGCCAGCTGATCCGGCGCCACGTTCAGGTTGATGCCGGCGGCGCCGAGCAGGGCGCTCGTCGGCCGGGTGTCGAGGTACCCCCGCCAGGGCTGCAGCCAGTGGGAGCGGTCACAGAAGGCGAGGCCGGTCTGCTGAGCAGGGTCGATGGGCTTGCTGAGGACATGCCAGCCCTGGGTGGACGCCGCTGCCGCGGCCGGTGCGACCCAGACGGCGAGGAGCGTGAGGACGAGAGCAGGGCAGCGGCGGCGAGCGGAGGCAAGGACCAGAGGCATGCCTCTGGTGTCGGTCGCCCGCGCCCGGAAGTGAGGCGGACGGGTCGCCCTCTGGACAACAGTTTCGAGAAGTCGGGCCAGGCCCCTCTTCATAACCTGCCGGCCATGCGGCGCCTCCGACTGCCCATCCTGGCGCTCGTGGTGGTCGCCGCCGTCGCCCTGGTGGTCGCGCTGGTGCGGCCCTCGGGGCCCTCGGAGCCGACCCCGATCGTCACGAGGTACATCGACCCCCGCCAGCAGACCGCGCTGGTGTTCGGTGAGCGGTCCCACTGGCTGCAGCCCTGGCGGGCCTATCTCGACACGCCGCCCGCGGCGCAGATGCTCAACGCGGTCGGCATGCAGCTCAACGTATCGCCTCCGGCCATCGCGGCCACCTCGCGCCTGCTCGCCGCCGCCGGCGTCAAGCGGGTGCGGGTGGAGATCGGCTGGGACCAGATGAGCAACGACCGCCCCGACCAGCTCAGCGACCCGGCCGGCGTCCGGGCGACCCTCCGCTCGATCGTCGCGGCCGGCCTGCGCCCCCTGATCCTGCTCAACGCCAACTCCGGCGCCCCCGGACCTCTCACCCGCCTCACCCTGCGCCTGGCCGCGCCGGCGCCGGCCGGAAGCCGCACGATCCAACTCGAGCCGGGGTCGGCGCGGGAGGTCGTCCCGGGACGGACCGGCCTGGATGACGCGGGGCGTGCGGCGGGAGTGCTCGTGCTCTCGGTGGGCCGAGGCGGCGAGGCCCGACTCTCACGGGCGCTACCCAGCGCGCTCGGCGCCGGCGACGTGCCGGCCACCACCCTGCGCTTCGGGCCGTTCACCCGTCCCCGCCGGAGCGACGGCAGCCCCAACCCCGCCTTCGAGCAGACCGTCGGGGGCTGGCTCGACTACGTCGGCGCGGTCACGCGCGCCGCGCGCGACGCGGTCGGCTCGGATGCCTTCGACGTCGAGGTGTGGAACGAGCTCGCCTTCGGCTCGGAATTCCTCGACCCGCGCGCGTACTACGCCCCCGTGCCCCCCGACCTCCGGGGCCGTGGCGACATCCAGCGCGCCATCCTCGCACGCACGGTGGCCTGGGTCCGCGACCCGGCCCACGGCGTCCCTGGCGTGGGGATCGGCGACGGCTTCGCCAACCAGTCGCCGTTCCCGGCGGGCTCGACCAGCCCTCCGGGACTCACCGCACTCGACAAGCACCCCTACCGCGGCCTGCTGCGGTTCCCGGCCGCGGAGACGGAGCCGACCGTCGCCGCCGCGCGCCCGACGGACGCCGAGGGCAGGCCGGAGACCACGCCCTTCACCCCGACCTACAACGCCTTCTTCCCCGAGTACTACCTGACGGGCATCCAGACCGAGCACCTCGTCCGCGACCTCTCCCCGATCACCACGACCGTCGAGGGGAGGCAGCACGGCCGGAAGACCCACCCCTCGCGCGGCAGCTCGCCCGCCGTATGGATCACCGAGACCAACCTCGACCCCACCGGCACGCCGCTCGACCCGCGCGCCGGCGCCGACCCGGCGGCCTTCGAGCGCTTCCACGCCAAGGTCCTCCTGCGGGTCCTGAGCGCCTACGTCAACAAGGGCGTCTCCGCCCTCTACCTCTACGCGGTCAGCGGCGACCAGTACGGCTTCGTCCCGCAGACCGCGCTCGACGCCGCCGCCCAGGGCCGCCGGCCCGCGCTCGCCGACTCGGGCCTCCCCCTCCAGTCCCTGCGACGCTTCCTGGCCCCCTTCCGCGGAGGACCGGTCACCCCGTCGCCCGCGCGCCCGTTGGAGCTCTTGGCGGTCGCGTCGTCGCCGGGGCGAGTGCAGTTCGCGGGCGACGGCAGCGCGGCACACCCTTCCCTGCGCGACCGCGACGTCACCGCTTTCCTCCCCTTCCAGGTCGACGCGCATCGATGGGTCGCCGCGACCTACGTCATGACGCGTGATCTCACGCGTTCGTTCGCCCCCGAGCAGGCGGCGCTCACGGTCTCCGGCCTCGACGGCACGAAGCTGCGCGCTCGAGCGATCGACCCACTCGAGGGGTCCGCTGCTCCGGTCCGGGTGACCGAACGGCAACATGACTCGGCCGTGCTTCGGGTACAGCTCACCGACAGCCCCCGGATCCTGATCCTCGAGGACTGATGACCGAAGCTCCGCAAAGCGGAGTCTCCTGAACAGACCGGGCCGGCGCGCGTACTCTCTCGGGGTTCCTCTCGCTCATGAACACCATCGAGCACGACACCGACCGCGGCGACCTGCGCGCCCTCCTGGGTCTGCTGCGCCGGCGCGTGCTCCTCGTGGTTCTCGCCGTGCTCGCCGCCGTGGGCGCGGGAATCGGCATCGCCGCCCTGCAGGAGAAGACCTACGACAGCACGGCGACCCTGCTCTTCCGCCCGCTGCTCCTGGATGTGCAGATCACCGGTGTCCCGCTCCAGCAGGCGGGCAACCCCGACCGCGACGCGGAGACGAACCTCCGGCTGGTCGACACCAACGTGGTCCGCGTGGCCGCCGCCCGGGCGCTGGGATCGCCCTTCACGCCCGCCGCGGTCGACCAGGCGATCCGCATCGCCCCCGCCGGCCAGTCGAACCTCGTCTCGGTCACCGCCTCGTCCTCCTCCCCGCGAGACGCCGCGCGGCTCGCGAACGCCGTGGCCCAGCAGGTGGTCGTCGTGCGCCGCCAGAGCGTCCAGGGCCAGGTCCGGGAGGCCATCGCCAACGTCCGGGAGGTGCTCGGCGCCAAGCGCACGAGCCGCGCCCGCAAGCGCATCCTGCGGCGGAACCTCAGGCGCCTCCAGGACCTCAACCTCGTGGAGACCGGGGACGCCCAGGTCGCGGAGAGGGCGCAGGTCCCCACCGTTCCCGCCTCGCCCAAGCCCAGGCGCAACGCGATCATCGGCGGCGGCATCGGGCTCCTGCTCGGTCTCGCGCTCGCGCTCGCCGCCGAGCAGCTCGATCGCCGCATCCGTCGTCCCGACCAGCTCGAGGAGGCCTTCGACCTTCCCGTGCTCACGGCCGTCCCGCGCTCCAAGTCCTATCGCGGTCCGAAGGGCTGGAGCGCGGGTCTGCGCGGCACCGAGGCTGAGCCCTTCCGCCGGCTGCGGGCCAACCTCCGCTACTACGGCAAGCGTGAGCAGACCCGCAGCGTGCTCGTGACCTCCGCGGAGGTCGGCAGCGGGAAGACCACCATCGCTCTTCAGCTCGCCGCCGCGGCGGCGGCGTCCGGTCAGAAGGTCCTGCTCATCGAGGCCGACCTCCGCCGTCCCACATTGAGCCGTGTGCTCGACCTGCCCGCGGACGAGGGACTCAGCAGCGCCTTGCAGAGCGAGGATCCCGTCGAGGCGCTGAAAAGCCACATGGTCAGCCCGGCACAGCAGAACGGATCCCCTTCCGCCGACGTCGTCGGCGACCGCAGCTTCCGCGTCGTCCTCGCGGGGAAGCCGTTGATGGACGCCAGCGAGCTCCTCGACTCGACGGGAATGGAGGACCTGCTCGCCCACGCCCACGATCGGTACGACCTCACCGTGGTCGACGGCCCACCTCCGCGGCTCGTCTCGGACATCATCCCCCTGATGCACCAGGTGGACGGGGTGATCGTGGTGAGCCGGCTGGGCTCCGAGTCCCGGGACGCGCTCGAAAAGCTGCGCGTCGACCTGCAACGGCTCCAGGTCCAGCCCCTCGGCGTGGTGGCGAACTTCGCCCGCGTCAAGCAGAACCCCTACTACGCGGGCTCCTAGCCGGTGGCCCGCGCGACACCCCTCCCGCGGCTCGGGTCCCACGCCGCGGCCCTGGCCGGGGCGCTCGCCGCCGCGGGTCTCGGAGCGGGGGGCGCCGCGGCAGTCGCGCTGCAGCCTGGCCAGCTGCGAGAGCTGGTGGCCGGCGGGATCGCCATCGCGCTGCTCACCCTCGTCTTCGTGCGCCCCCGGACGGCGGTGCTGGCCACGGTCGGCTTCCTCGTCGTCCTGGCCTTCCTGCGGCGGATCCTCATCTCCGCCGCGGGGTGGTCGGCCCTCGACCCGCTCCTGCTCGTGGGCCCGGTCGTCGCCGTGGTGCTCATGGTGCGGCTCTTCGTCCTCGAGTCCCGCCCGCTCGCGGTTGACGGCCTCTCCAAGCTGGTGCTCGCCGTCCTCGGGCTCACGATCCTGGAGATCGGCAACCCGACGGGCGGGGGCCTCGTCACCGGGCTCGGGGGCTTCCTCTTCCTCGGCATGCCGCTGCTCTGGTTCTTCATCGGTCGCGAGCTGGCGACCGACGCGCTCACGGGCCGCCTGCTCTGGTTCCTCGTCTCCGCCGGGGCCGTCATCGCCCTCTACGGGATCCTCCAGAGCAAGACGGGCTTTCCCTCGTGGGACATCGACTGGTTGAACGTCACGGGCTACTCGGCGCTCAACGTGGGCGACGAGATCAAGCCCTTCGGCACCTTCTCGAGCTCGGCGGAGTACTCCCTCTTCCTGGGCTCCGGGCTCGCCGTCGCGGCGGCCTTCGTCCTCCGGGGGCGCGGTCCCGCGCTGCTGGCGCTGCTCCCGCTCGCCGTCGGGCTGTTCCTGTCCTCGACGCGCAGCGCGCTCATCACGGCCTTCAGCGCGATCATCGTGCTTGTCGCGCTGCGCCCCCGCCGGCCGGTGATCGCACTCGTCGCCGCCGTCCTGTCCATCGGCGGGTCCTACGGAGCGCTCAAGGCGTTCAGCGGCGACCTCTCCCGCGGGGCGACCCAGTCGGGCAGCGCACTCGTCAACCACCAGGTCGCCGGGCTCACCGACCCTCTCAACCCGAGCTCCTCCACGCTGCTCGTGCACCTCCAGCTGGTCCGGCAGGGGTTCGAGGAGGGGTTGCGCAACCCCATCGGGAGCGGGACCGCCTCCACCAACCAGGCGGGCGGCAAGCTCGGCGGGGCGTCGGGTCCCGCGCGGGCCACGGAAGTCGACCTCTCCAACGCCTTCGTCGCCCTCGGGCTGCTCGGAGGCCTCCTCTATCTCGCCGTCGTCGTCGTCATCCTCGTCAAGGCGGTGCGCGGCTACTTCGCCGGGCATGAGCTGCTGCTGCCGGTAATCGGCGTCCTCATCGTCGGTGCAGGCCAGTGGCTCACCGGCGGCCACTACGCCCTGAGCCCGCTCACCTGGCTGCTCATCGGCTGGATGGCCGCCGTCACCACAAGACCAAGGAGCCAGACACCATGACCCGGGTCCTCATCGTCGGCGCCGGCCTGACCGGCTGCACTCTCGCGTGGCGTCTCGGCCAGGACGGCGTCGACACCGTCCTGCTCGAGCGCGACGAGGTCCCGGGCGGGCTCATCCGATCCGAGCACCTCGAGGGCGTGCTCTACGAGCCCCACGGCTCACACATCTTCCACACCGAGGACACGGAGGTGTGGGACCTGGCCAACCGGATGACGCCGTTCCGGGAGTACCGCCACCGCGTCGACATCAACGTGGAGGGGAAGATCCACAACTGGCCGATCCTCCTGTCCGACATCGATGCCCAGTCGCGCGGCGATGAGATCAAGGCCGAGCTCGAGGAGCGCCGGGGGGTCGACGCCGCCGCTCGCGCGGAGGCGTCGAACTTCGAGGAATGGTGCCTGGAGCTGATGGGTCCGATCCTCTACGAGCGCTACATCAAGCCCTACACCGAGAAGCAGTGGGGACGGCCCGCCCGCACCCTGTCGGCGCAGTGGGCGCCGCGGCGCGTCTCGGTCCGCTGGAACAACGACCCCTACCTCTTCCCCGACCCGCACCAGGGCTGGCCGGCGGGGCCGAACGGCTACACGGACCTCGTGGACGGCCTCCTGGCCGAGAAGCATGCCGAGCTCCACACGGGCGTCGACGTGACCCTCGAGAACCTCGACGCGCACGTGCGCGAGCACGACGCCGACCTCGTGGTGCTCACGTGCCCGCTGGACGTCTTCTCGGGCGAGCGCTTCGGTCGCCTCGACTGGCGCGGGATCATCGTGCGTTCGGTACACATCCCGCACGTGGAGTACGCCCAGGGAGCGATGGTCGTCAACTACCCGGGGCTCGAGTACCCGTTCATCCGGATCCACGAGACCAAGCACGCCTCCGGTCAGCAGTGCGAGGGCACGGTGCTCGGCTTCGAGTTCACGGGCGCGCCCACGCGCTACTACCCCATCGAGCTGCCGGAGAACAGGGCGCTGAACGACCGCTACCAGGGGTTCCTGCGCGAGCAGATCGGGACGGAGCGGCTGTACTTCGCGGGCCGGCTGTCGAACTACCTCTACATCGACATGGACGATTGCATGCGCCAGGCGCTGGACACGGCCGGTGAGCTGATCGCGGACCTGCGAGGACAGGGGGCGCCGCGCCGCGCGGCGTAGCCAGCGGCACGGACGGCGGGCGGGTGCGCGCTCTCGTCCTGGCGGCTCTCCCCCACGGCCTCGTCCTCCGGGTTCAGCGCCGCCGGGCCGAGCGTGTGGCGCTGCCGCCGGAGGAGGAGCTGGCGCTGCGGACGCGGCGTCTGCGGGAGGCCGAGCAGCGCCAGCGCCACGTGCCCTCCGCTCCCTGGGGCTACGAGGCCGCGATCGCCTTCCTGACCGGGCGGGGGCTGCCGGAGAGTGAAGTACGCGAGGGCTCGATGCCCGAGCCCTCGCTGGCCTTCTGCGCAGAGCTGCTCGGGCGCGAGCTCGGTCACGGGCGCGCGCTCGTCGCCCTCCACGTGGGCGGCTTCGTGGGCGTCTCCCTCGCTTGCTTCGCCTCCGTCCTCGCCGAGCTCCACTCCGTGTCGCTCGTGGTCGGGATCGACCCCAACATCTCTCACCGCGGCATCCAGCGTCCCAGCGCCCACGCGCTGGAGCTCCTACGCCACTTCGGACTGCAGGAGCGGGTGCTCTTCGTCGACGGCTTCTCCCTGCACCGCAACCTCGGCAACGACGGGTTCGACCGCTACGACCACCAGATCGACCCGTTCGCCGAGCTCGAGGAGGTCGCCGCGCCGGAGCAGGTTCTCCCTCGCCTGCGTATGCTCGGAGAAGGACGCTTCGACCTCGCCGTGCTCGACGGCAACCACGACGCGGAGTACCTCAGGGTCGAGCTTGAGCACGTGGCCGCGCTGCTGCGCCCGGGTGGCCTGCTCGTGCTCGACGACGTGTCCCGCGGGATCTGGCGGGAGATCCGGGCGACGTTCGAGTCGCTCTGCGACGAGGACGACCCGCGGTTCGAGCGCGTGGGGACCGACGGGCGGGTCGGCGTGGCCACCCGGAGCGCGAGCGGGGCGCGCTTGTCGACTCCCCCACCTCGTGCTGGGACGTCACGGCGACCATGACCCCTCCTCGACGGGGGTCCAGCGCAGGAAGGGCCGTTCGAGCGCCTCGGGCCACTCGCCTAGCGCGGTGTCGTGGCGCCGGGCAATCTCGGCGTGCAGCGCCCGCCAGTCGGGGAAGTCCTTCGGCTCCAGGGGCGTGCCGACCCGGCCCTCGGGCAGGAGAGGGCGGCGGTGGACCGTGGCGGGGACGACCACGGCACCCGTCCGCCACGCGAGCCGCGCGGCGGCGGTCACCGTGCGCACGCGGCGCCCCAGGAACTCCGCCTCGCCATCGCCTGGAAGGTCGATGGGGAGCATGAGGATCTTCCCGGCCCTGAGCAGCCGCGGCATGGCGAGAAGTCCCTTGCCGTCGGCCGGGAAGGCCTCGGCGGCCGCCAGCACGGTGCGCAGGTGCTGGCGGTCGCGGTGGCCCATGTAGCCGGGGACGGGCGTGTCGTAGTAGAAAGGGGCCACGGGCATGTGCACCTCGAGGCCTTCGTCGGCGAGCACGGCGAGAAAGCCCAGGTACGGGCCCTGATGCATGAAGGTGAGGACCACGCCGCGGCCTTCGGCCTGGAGCCGGCGCAGGGCCTCGACGCCCTGCCGGGGCAGGCGGGCGGAGAGAGCCGGGCGCCAGAGCAGCTCGGTTCGTCGGGCGTTCTCGAACACGTGGCGCTTGGCGAGGCGAGAGCCGGCGGCGCTCTGTCCCGCTCCTCCGAGCAGGAACTCCATGGCGCGGCGGGCGTCTCGTCTCCCCCCCGGTGAGGTGCGCCAGAACAGCTCGACGCGCAGCCGGGCGAGCGCGATGCCGACGGCGAACGGGATCGCGCGATGTGTCCGCTCGTCGGCGAACATCCGCTGGAGCAAGGGGAGTGGCGGCAGCGGCGGCAGGTCCACTTCCGGAGGCGAGGACAGCAGCGGCACAGCGAGCAGGAGACTAAGGTGGGAATCCAGGTGGCGACGGACTCTTCCCGCCGGCGGGTCTCCATCTGCGTGGCGGGGACCCGGGGAGACGCCGAGTCCCTGGTCGCACTCGGCGCCGGACTGACCGCGGGAGGCTTCACGGTGACCGTCGCCACCCACGAGGTCTTCCGGCCACTGGTGGAGCAGCGTGGGCTCGCGTTCGTGCCGCTCCCCGGCGACCCTCGCGCGATGCTCTCGCACCCGGCCCTGGAGCGGCCGGCGCGGTTCGGGGGCCGGGATCGCTTCACGCGCGCGCGGCTGCTGCGGGAGGTCGTCGACTTCCTGCTCGACCAGATCGGCGAGGAGGACTACGCGCGGGCGTGCGCGGGCGCCGACATCGTGGTCTTCACCCCCCCGACGTCGGTGGCACGGCGCGTGGCCGAGGAGCTCGCGATCCCCGCGGTGCTCGCCGACTACTTTCCCGCCCACCGGACGGCGGCGTTCCCCCACCCCGCGCTCGCGTCGGGGCTCCACTTTGGACGACTGGGCAACCTCCTCTCGTATCCGCTCGCCGAACGGGTCCTGCGCGAGCCGTTCCGCGAGCCCCTCACGCCGGGCGGCCGGCGAGAAGTCGGCCTGCCGGCCCGCTTCGTCCCGGCGAGCACCGCACGCTGGCCACCCTTCCCCGTGCTTCTGGGCTTCAGCCCGAGCCTGGTCCCCCGACCGGCGGACTGGGGGCCGCAGCTGCACGTCACCGGGGCCTGGCTGCCCGCATCCTCGGAGGAGCGGCCCCTGAGCCCGGAGGTCGAGAAGTTCCTCGGCGCCGGTCCGCCGCCCCTCTACGTGGGCTTCGGCAGCATGCGCCCGCTGCGCCCCGAGCGCTTCGCCCGGGCGATCCTCGGGGGGCTTGAGCTCGCCGGCGAGCGGGCGATCGTCGGGGCCGGGTGGGGCGGCCTCCAGGGCGCCGGGGGCAGCGCGGACCTTCTCGTGGTCGACGATGTCCCGTTCGACCTGATCTTCCCGCGCGTCAAGGCGGTGGTCCACCACGGCGGCGCGGGCACGACGCACCTGGGTCTGCGCGCGGGCCGCCCGACCTTCGTCGTGCCGTTCATCTTCGACCAGTTCTTCTGGGGATCACGGATCGCCGCCCTGGAGGCGGGCCCGCCACCACTGGCTCATACCCACGTCACCCCCCGTCGCGTCGCGACGGCGCTGCGGGCCCTTGTGTCCCGGCGGGCCGCGACCGCGGCCGAGCGGCTGGGAGCGGCGCTGCGAGAGGAGGACGGCCCCCGGGTCGCCGCCCAACGGCTCTCTGCGCTCGTGCCGCTCCGGCGGGAGGAAGCCCGGAGCGGGAGAATGCGTCGATGACGAGTCTCCTCGGACGAGCCAGGAGCGGGGTCCGGCAGCGGGCCCCGCATCTCGGCTTCCTCTACGACCGCGCCCGTGGCAGGACGGAGGTGCGCGACATCGACCTCGCGGCGGCGGAGGTGGTCGCGCGCGCCTCCCCGGCCGACCTTCGCGATGCCGAGCGCCTCGAGCGCCTCATCCCGCACGTCGGCCTGCACGATGTCCCGGTGCCCGACGCGCTGACCGGGTTCCGCGGGCACGGCCTCCGGCTCTTCCAGCTCCCGAACCAGTTTGCCCCGTATCTCGCGCTCCTGGCCCGTCATCGGATCGGCTCCTACGTCGAGATCGGCCTGGAGCACGGCGGCTCCTTTGTGCTCACCGCCACCTACCTCAAGGCTCTCGGGAACGTCCTGCGCCACGAGGTCGCGGTCGACTTGCGGTACGCGCCGGGAGTCGGGCGCTATGTGCGGCGAACGCCGGCCGCCGAGCAGTGGCTCGTCGACACGCGGAGCTCCGAGTTCCGCGCCCGCTGTCGTTCTCTCGCTCCGGTCGGGCTCGTCCTCATCGACGGGGACCACTCCTACGACGGCTGCCTGACCGACTTCGAGACGGTCCACGGCTATGCCGACCTCATCGCCTTCCACGACATCGTCGACCTGGAGGCCCGGGACGTTGCCCGGGTCTGGTCCGAGGTCCAGCGTCGGCACGCCGACGAGTACGAGTTCGCGGAGTTCATCGAGCAGTACCGCGAGAACGACGAGCGCCACCCGGGGCGCCCGTTCTTCGGCATCGGTGTGGCCGTCCGCCGGGCGCCGTTGCGCCGGCAGGGCGAAGCGTGAGGGGTCCGCGCCCACTTCTTCGACCTGGTCAGCCGCGGCGTATCGCGCGCGGAGGGGTTGGTGGCTCCGGGGTAGGGTCGGGCGGATGCGGCTCCAGACGCAGATCACGAGTGCGATCGACTACCTGAAAGAGGAGCGGGGGCGCCGACGCTTCAAGACCGGCTACCGCCGGCGCTACGGCTTTCCGTGGCCGCCGCGGTGGACCGACATGACCGGCTACGAACCGATCCTCGACGTGATCCTCGAGCAGCGACTGTGGGAGGTCGAGGGCGACGTCCTCGAGATCGGTGTGTTCCTCGGGGGCGGGACCTACAAGCTCTGCGGGCTGTTCGCGGCGCGCTCGCCGGACAAGACGATGTATGCGGTCGACGTGTTTGACCTCTCCTTCGACCAGACGCAGACGGAGGACGGGATGGCGCTCGCCCTCTTCTACAAGGAGGCGATCCTGCGAGACGCGGGCACGATCGAGCAGCGCGCGGTGTTTGACCGGGTCACCGCGGGCTGCGGCAACCTCGTCACGATCGCGGGAGACTCGACGCAGGTTGACATTCCAACCGACAAGCTGTGCTTTTCTTATATCGATGGCAGCCATGATCCGGCGTTCGTCCGTAAGGACTTCGCGACGTGCTGGTCGCGCACCGTCCCCGGCGGGATCGTCGCGTTCCACGACTACGGCGGAGATCTGCCTGGAGTGACCGAGTCGATCCACAAGCTGCTCGGGGAGCACGCGCGCGAGGTCGCTCGATTTTGGGCCGATGGCTTGGTCGGGTTGGCGAAGAAGCGCTAGAGCTCATTCGATGCCGACCACGGCCTCGCCGCCATCCGCCGCGACTTCGGAAGCGTGGACACGCCCGGCCATGGCGTCCCATCATCAGCCACACTGCCGGCCAGGGTCCGTCAGGTTGGGCTCGTTCGCGGAGATCACGGACGCGACCCAGGGGTAAGCGACCGAGCGCTGTGCAGCGCCGCGCCAACCGTCAGGTTCTTCACGGGATGGATGAACGTCCCGCCATCCGCCGCGATCCGCTTGACCTCCTCCGCGGTGAACTCGGGGACCCAGCGCACGTAGCGGTAAAGGTCGCTGTGAGCGTCGACGTCCACGACCCTCATGCCGAGATGGTGCATGAGGGTGGGAACGTAGGTCTCGTTGTAGCAGGGCGGGTGGTGGTCCACGGCGACGTAGGCCTCGAGCGCGCGCCGCGAGAGCCACATGCCGTTGCCCAGGCAGCCGTAGAGCGTCGTGGTGTCCTCCCGGACCGAGACCCCCCGCAGGTGCTCGAGCAGCACAGGGTCGGCGCGGTAGCGGACGTAGTGCTCCCAGTTCGTGCCGGTCCGCTCGACGCAGTTCTTGCCCATGAAGTCAGCCCCGGTGGTATCCGCGAGCTCCCGCAGGCGCGCCTCGAAGTCGGGGTGCAGGATGAGGTGGTCGTACTCGAAGAGATACAGGGAGTCCCATGCCGGATCGTCACGCATCCAACGCTCCCAGGCGCGCTGGAAGACTTCGGTCCAGGACTGCAGATGCCGGGGTGGACCGCGGAGGTCAGGGTCCTCGAGGAACACCTTGTCCTCGAGCGCGATCTGCCCGAACTGCTCGCGCCGGCCTCCGTGGAACACCACCACGCGCGCGTCCGGAGCCACCGCGTGGACGAGCTCGACGCCCTGCGCCACCTCGCGGCCACCGAGGTGGGTGACGAACGCGTGGAGGGTCGCCATCAACCCGGCCGGCAGCGGTCGAGCTCGACGTGCCGGAAGGTCATCCGGTTCATCTTGTCCCAGTCGGCCCGCACCAGGGCGGACTCCGCTCCGAGGAACTTCACCCGCCCACCCCACGGGATGGGCAGGCCGCGGAAGAGCTCGCCGCCGCACACCTCACAGCGCACCGGGCGTCCCACCCTGGCCACGAGGGCGGTCCGGAACGCGCGCAGGCGGGAACGGATGGCGGCGCGGGCGACCACGGGGCCAGGGTAGGTCCGGGCGGGCTCAGGCCGCCGCGAGCATCCGCTCGGCCTCGTCGACGGCGACAGCGCCGGCGCGGCGCATGCGGCGCTCGAGCCGCCACACGCGCCGGCCGAGCGGACGCCGCGGGGTCCTCGCGCACGCACGCAGCCCCGACCCGATACCCCGGAGCATCACGCCTGGCCGGCCCACCCGCACGCCGTGGAGGACGCCCTGCGCGGCGTACCCGAGCATGTAGACGAGGTTCCAGGGCAGCGGGAAGTACATCCACGAGATGAGCAGCTCGTTGCGGCGGCCGTAGTGGTCCATCACCGGCACGCTGCGGCTGGGAGAGGTCAGGTGGTGGATCGGCTGCGCGCGCCCGAGGCGGATGAGGTGACCGGCATCGAGCATGCGCAAGGCGAGATCCCACTCCTCGCCCTGGTGGAAGATGTACCCCCCGAAGCCGCCCACCTCGCGGAGCACCTCGCGGCGGATCGCGTACGCCGTCGCCCGGAACACCGCCGTCGCCCAGCGACCGTCGGGCCGGGGGGCGCGCTGGTGCTCCTCGGGGGAGACCTTCACGTCGACGTAGGGGATCGCCACCGCCGCGACCCGCGGATGGTCGAAGTCGCGCAGCGTGTCCTGGACGGTCGTCGCGGAGGTGAACACGGCGTCGTCGTCGATGGACAGGATCACCTCCCCGCGGGCCGCCTCCGTGGCGTCGTTCCGCCGCACGGCGATCCCGGCGGGGTGGTCGAAGGCCAGCAGCCGTGCGGCGGGGAACTCCTCACGGACCAGCTGCGCTGTCCCGTCCGTCGAGCCGTCGTCGAGCACCAGGACCTCCGTGGCGCCCTCCTGCCCGAGCGCCGAGCGCAGCGCGCGGGCGAGCTCCTCCCGGCGGTTGCGGGTGACGATGGCGATCGTCACCAGGGTTCCCGGCGCGAGGCTCACGCGGCGCCCCGGGCCAGCGCCGCGAGCGCGCGGACGCTCTCGCCACGCGTCCACGCCGTGCCGCGGGCCATGCGCACCGTGGCCGGCAGGCTCCGGGCGCGCGCGCCCAGTGAGAGAGGCGCCCCGGGCGGCGCGGCGAGAACCGCGACGCTGTCGCAGACGAGATAGCCGGGTGCGCCTGCGAGCACGCGGGCGGCCCATTCGACGGGCGCGTGCGACCCGAAGGCCGCGCGGTCGGGCAGACCGTGCTCGGCGAAGGTCGAGCGGACGATGAGCACGTGGGCGAAGGGCGCCGAGCGGATCGGCAGGAGCCGCTGGGGCACGAGGCGCACCACCTCTTCCGTACGGGCCTCCGTCCCGGCGGGCAGGCAGCCGTCGAGCGGCCGGCCGTGGGCGTCCTCCACGAGCCCCGCCAGGAGGGCGGGTTCTGACTCGGCCCGGGCCCGGCCGGCCCACAAGCGGGCCAGCGCGTCGGGTCGGGGCGCGACGCCGGGCCCGAGCACCCAGAGGTGGGAGGCCGTCGACGCGACCGCGGCGGCCAGCGCCCCTGGCCCTCTGTGCACCGCGCCCACGGGCTCGGACTGCTCACTCAGGCCGGCCTCCCCCCCGTCGCCGAGGAGCACCGCCGCGACCTCGGTCACGGCCAAGCTCACCGCACCGCCCCCCGTAGCCCGTCCCACAGCCCGCGCGCAACGAGCGCCGCCGCCGCCCGCCGCGGCTTGCGCGTCGCGAGATACTCCCGCAGCGTCCGGAGGTAGTAACGCCCGAAGTCCAGGCGCTCGACCGCCTCGAGGCTGGAGCCGCGCAGGAGCAGGAGCGAATTGCGCACGTGGTAGTAGAAACGGTCGCCGGACGCGGTCACGGCGGTGTGCGGCTCCCGGGTCCAGTGGTAGACCCGGCTCTCGGGGACGAGGTAGCCCGGCTCGGAGCGCAGGACCCGTGAGGTGAACTCGACGTCGTCGGTCCAGATGAAGTAGTGGGCCAACGGCAGCCCGAACCGGTCGATGGCCTCGCGCCGCAGCAGGACGGAGACGAAGGTCGCGTTGCGCAACAGCAGAAGCCCGCGCGCCGCACCCTCGGCGAGGCGTCCCCGCCAGCGCCAGCGCGCGGTGGGCATGTTCATCGGGTGCAGCCGCTCGTCCTTCCAGCGCACCTGGGAGGCGAGCAGGAGCGGTGGCTCGTCGCCGGGAGCGCGCTCGGCCCCGGCCAGCAGCGCTTCGAGGGTGTCGGGCACGACGAAGGTGTCGTCGTCCATCACCCACAGCCAGTGGTGTCCGCGGGCGTGCGCCCACGCGAGGCCGCGCCGGAAGCCGCCCGCGCCTCCCTCGTTCGCCTCCAGCGTCAGCAACGCCACGTCCGGGAACTCCGTCGCGACCATCTCCGCGGTGCCGTCCGTGCTCGCGTTGTCGACCACGAGCAGCTCGTCGAGGGGGCGCCGCTGGCCCGCCAGGGACTCGAGGCAGCGACGGAGGAGGTCCGCGCGGTTGAAGGTCACCACGATGGCGCAGACGCGCTCAGGCCCCGTCGCGGAGGAAGCCTCTACCATCGCGTGGGCTCGGCCGTCGGCGCGTCTGGGCGCCCCGAGCGCGATCGGGGTCCGCTCGTCGATACCCGGCGATACTACGCGCGGCACCGCGGACTCCCTGCGACGTAAACACCTCGACGACAGTGGCCACGAGCGCGACAGCAACGGTGGGCCAGGCCCTCACTCGGCTGCGCGTCGAGGCGGGGTATCGCCGGCGCTTCGCCGAGCGCCACCACTTCGAGGACCGCAGCCGCGGGGCCCGGCGTCTGCTCATCGTCCTCGCCGGCCACAAGCCGGTGCTCTGGCCGTGGGTCCTGCCGCGGATCGCCCGGCACGCGCCGCCGGACGCCGACGTCTGCCTCGTCACCCCCGGGGTGGACCGCCCCGCGCTCGCCGCCCTCGCCCGCGAGCAGGGGTGGTCCTACCTCACCACGTCGGGCGGCCACGTCTCCGTCGCCCAGAACCTCGCCATCCGCGCTCATCCCCGCGCCGAGCTCATCTGGAAGGTGGACGAGGATGTCTTCGTACCTCCTGGCTTCTTCGAGAGCCTGCTCGCCGGCTACGAGCGCGTCGCGGCCCTTGGCGAGTTCCGCCTGGGCTTCGCCGCCCCGGTGCTCAACGTCAACGGCTTCTCCTACGTCGATTACCTGCGCCACATCGGGGGCGCTGCCGAGTACGGCGAGCGCTTCGGGCCGCTGCGCCGGGCCGCGGCGGGGATCCCGGCTCACAACGACGGCGAGGCGGCCGTCTTCCTCTGGTCCCACGGGCTGCCCGTCGACCGGACCGCGGAGCGCTTCGCGGCGCGGGACTTCGGCTTCTCGGCCGTGCCCCAACGCTTCTCGATCGGCGCGATCCTCTTCGAGCGCTCGATGTGGGACGAGATGAGCGCCTTCCGCCGCCGCGAGAAGGCGCCGGGGCTCGGGGACGACGAGGAGCACATCTGCGTCGAGTGCCTCTCGCGCTCGCGCGTCATGGTCGTCCTCGATCAGGTGTACGCGGGCCACTTCGCCTACGGGCCTCAGACTCCGGCGATGGAGCGGACCTACGGCGCGCGCCTCGCCGAGTTCTGAGATCACGCACGGCGGTGCACGGGACGCCGCAGCAGGCGCACTCCCTCGGTTCCCGCCTCCTGGCGGCGGATCTCGTACAGGCAGCCGCCCAGGACGACGAGCTCGGCGACCAGGACGCAGGCAGCCATGCCGAGAGGGCCGAACAGGGGGGCGGCAAGGCAACCCAGGAGGATGTTGAGGACCCCCGCCCGGAGTATCACCTTCGTGATCTTGCGGTCCATCCGCAGCGCGAGCATCCATCCTGCGGCGAGCGCCCCACCCACCGAGATCGGGGGGATGATGAAGGCAAGCACCCGGAGGACGTCCACCGCCTCCCCGAAGCCCGGACCGTAGACCACCGGGATGATGACCGGCGCGAGCAGGGCGAGCACGACCGCAGCGACGAGCCCGACACCGCCGAGGACGGCGATGGTGATCCACGCCAGCCGGCGCGCGCGCTCCGGCTCGTCGGAGGCGTGCAGGAAGGCGAGTCGCGGATAGACCGCGACTGCGACCGGACCGAGCGCGGAGACTGCCGCGCGCACGATCCGCTCGGCGGCGCCGAAGTGCGCAACCTGCGCGTTGGCGACGAAGAGGCCTAGGACCACGACGTTCGCGCTCGTGTAGAGGGTCACACCGGTGAGGCCGACGAAGAGCACCCACGACTCGCGCAGCGCCGCGAGCGAGGCCGACAGCCTCGGGCGCAGTGCCGGAACGATCCGGTACATCAGGGCGTTGGTGATGACCGATCCGGTCATGGTGCCCACGGCGTAGAGCACGAGCACCCAGATGCCGTCCCCCCGTCCCTGGACCACGACGAACGTCAGCGCCGCGGTGATGATGCGCGAGGAGAGCTGGATGACCGCGGGCAGGCGGACGCGCTCGAGCCCGATGAACAGCCAGCCGGGGCCCAGCCCCTGCCCGACCGCCGCGATCCAGGCGAAGAGCAGGAAGCCGGGGTGCTCGTGCATCTTGGAGACGAAGGCGAGGGCCACGAGCGCCACGAGCGCCGAGAGCCCAACGAGCAGGAGCTTGGCGCCCTGGACGCGGGCGACGAGCTCCCCGAGGGCGCCCGGCTCGTCGCGGTGCGCCGCCGCCTCGCGCGTCGCTGTCCCGTCGAACCCGAAGTTGACGACGAGCCCGAGGATGAACGAGAAGCTCTGGGCGAAGACCACGAGCCCGAAGCCCTCGGGCTCGAGCACCCGGGAGAGGTAGGGCAGGGTGACGAGAGGGACGACGAAGGTCGCGATCTGCACCCAGTAGAGCGCAAGCGCGTTCTGGCTGATGGGGTGCCGGAGAACCCCCCAAGCGCGCCCGGCAAGCATTCGAAACCGCGCCCGCACGGCTAACTCCGGCGGGCGCGCGCCAGGCCGCGCTCCACGAGCTCGTCGAGCGCCCGCCCCGCCACGCTCGGGGCGAAGTGGCGCTCGACTCCCTCACGGCCCCGCGCCGCCAGCTCGCCTCGTCGCTCCGGATCCTCGCGCAACCGGCTTATCGCCGCCGCCAGCGCCGTCGCGTCCCCCTCGCCGAACACGAGACCGCCGCCCGTCGTCCCGATCACCCAGGGGATCTCTCCCGAGGACGAGCCGATCACCGGCGTGCCGCAGAGCAGCGCCTCGCACAGCACCCGCCCGAACTGCTCGGCCCACGTCGGCGTCGTCCGCGAGGGGAGGACGAGGACGTCCATCTGCGCGTAGAGGTCGCGCATCCCCTCGGTGCGAACCCCCGTGCGCACCTCGAGCCTGGCCTGTCCAAGGTCGGCGGCCGCGAGCTCGGCCCGCAAGGCCCCGTCCCCCACGACGAGCAGCCGCGAGGGGAAGGGCAGGCGACGCATCGCCTCGAGCAGGTCGCGGATGCCCTTCTGCTCCACGAGCCGTCCCGCGTAGCCCACCGTGAAGCGCTCGGGGTCCGCCGGCGGGCGCTCGCGTGGACCCCACTCCGGGATGGTGTGGGGCACCACTCCGATCTCTCCCCGTGCGCCCCAGCGGCGTGCCGTCTGTCCCGCCGCCGGTGAGCGCGCGGCGATGTAGTGGATGCGCGACAGGGTCCACCGGCGAATCGCCCGCGCGGGCCACGGAAAGGGGCGATCGAGGTTCTCGTCAGCCTGCACGCCCCAGGGAATCCCCGCCCGCTCGCAGGCGAGCCCCCACTGGAGCGCCGGCACCGAGAACGGCTCCTGCTCGATGAAGACCGAGCGCGGACGCCAGCGCTCGAGCCAGGCCCCGGGGCGGGTGAGGTAGAAGTGGCGCTGGATCTGGCCCGGCAGGGCGATGCGCACCCGCGCGAACGCGCCCGAGAAGCCCTCGACGGCGCTGGGGACGAGGGTCCCGTAGTCGTCGGTCCAGCGGTTGGGGACGATGAGCTTGACGTCCCAGCCCAGCTCGGCCAGACGGACGTAGACGACCTGGTTGGCCGCCACCACGTTCGGGTGGCTGACCACGAGCAGCGTGCCCTTCATGGCGCAGACCGGATACGGCCGGTGGACGGCCGACCCGCGCGGAGCGGTGATTCCTCGCCGACCCGGTCCCGAGGCACGGCAGGCCAGTCGAGCGGTGGAAGATGAAGTCTCCGCTCCACCTCGACCAGCGGCAATCCCCCCCTCCGGCGTAGGTGACGCTCCGTGCGAAAGGAGGGGCGCGCCAGTGGTTGGCGCCGGAGCCGGAGGCACTCGATCAGCCCGGCGGCGAGGCCCCTGAGCATGTTGGCCGAGCGGCCGACCCTGAGCCCGTGCGCCAGCCCCCTGGCGGCGTAGCCGACGAGGTAGAGGACGTTCCACGGTGAGGGGAAGTAGCGGTGCGAGATGAGAAGCTCGTTGCGGCGCCCGTAGACGTCCCGGTTGCGGAGGGAGCGATGCGGTGAAGCCAGATGATGGACCGGTCCTTCGGCGCGGCCCAGACGGATCAGCCAGCCCGCCCCGAGGAGTCGTAGCGAGAGGTCCCACTCCTCCCCCTGGTGGTAGACCCAGGAGCCGAAGCCACCGACCTCCTGGAGAACATCGCGGCGGACGGCGAATGCTCCCGCCCGGAAGACCGCGGCGACCCACGGCCTCGCGGGCTCGGGCGAGCGTTGGAGCTCCTCCGGACTCACGTACACGTCGATGAGGGGAATCCCCACCAGGGCGATGCGCGGGTGATCGAAATCCCGCACGGTCTCGAGCACGGTCGTCGGAGAGGTGAAGATGGCGTCGTCGTCGATCGACAGGATCAGGGAACCGCGCACGGCATCCGTGACGTCGTTTCGGCGGACGGCGATTCCCGCCGGGTGCTCGAACCGCACGAGGCGCACGCTCGGGAACTCCCCGCGCACCATCGCGGCGGTGCCGTCGGTCGACCCGTCGTCCACCACGAGCACCTCGGGGTCGCCGACCTGCTCGAGCGCCGACCGAAGCGCCCGTGCGAGCTCGTCCCGACGATTGCGGGTGACGATGGCGATGGTGACGTCACCCGCCGTGTAGGGTTGCGAGCGTCCGGTCGCCGGGAGGGTGTCGGCGCCGCGCGGGTTCATCTGGCCCTTGCCGCGGCTCTGGCCATCCGCGTCCGCAGTCGGAGCCAGCCATCGCCCCGGTAGACCTCCACGCGAGGCCAGCGCAGCGGCCGCGCGCGACGGGGGCCGTCGCGCAGGGCGGCTCCGGCGAGGAACCCCGCGCGCCGCGCGGCCGCCTCTACGCGGTCGTCGACGTGACCGTAGGGGTACGCGATCGCGCGGCACTCCGTGCCGGTGGAGTCGCCGCATCGACGACGAGACTCGACGAGCTCTCGCTCGAGCTCGGCATCGGGGAGGCCCGTCAGACTGGGATGCGAGCAGGTGTGCGAGGCGATCTCCCACCCCGCAGCACCCAGCCGTCCGAGCGCCGGCCAGTCGAGCGAGCGGAGCTCATCGGGATCGGTGATGCCCGGAGCGGGGTCGACGCCCGGCCACGCGAGGGCTCCCCGGTCCGGAAAGTCCGTGGGGACGAAGACGGTCGCGACAGCCCCGAGGTCGCGAAGAACCGGCAGCGCGAGGTCGAGGACGGAGCGGAAGCCGTCGTCGAAGGTGACGGCCACGGCGCGATGGGGAGGCGGGTTCAAGACGAGTCGGCTGAAGGTCACGGGCTCGTAGCCGCTATCGAGGAGGCGAACGAGGTGACCACGGAGCACCGTGGGAGCCACCGAGAGGGGAGAGGACCAGTCATGCGACAACGCGTGGTAGCAGAGGACGAATGCTCGGTCGCGGACCACGAGCAGCGTCCCTTCACCGCCCGAGGACCCGGGCGTAGAAGTCCTCCATCTGGGCGGCGACGAGCGCCGGGGCGTACTCGCGGGCCTTCTCGCGCCCGTCGCGTCCGAGGCGCACCCTCAGGTCTCGGTCGTCGGCGAGCCGGCGCAGCGCCGCGGCCAGGGCACCGGCGTCACCCGGCGGGTACAGCAAACCGGTCCGGCCCTCCTCGAGGTACTCCGCCGGGCCGCCCGCACGGCTGGCGACCACGGGGAGTCCGGCGGCCATGCCCTCCGGCACGACCATCCCGAAGGGCTCGGCCGAGGTGGAGGCGTGCACGAGCGCGTCGAGGCCGCGCAGCTCGGCCTCCACGTCGGAACGGAAGCCGCGGAACTCGACGCGGTCGCCAATCCCGAGCCGGTGGGCCAGCGCGACCAGCTCGTCGCCGTAGTCCTCCTCGCCGAACATCGCCGATCCAATGATGTGCGCGCGCTGGGAGCCGTCGGGAAAGGCCTGGGCGAAGCCCTCCAGGAAGACGTGCTGGCCCTTCCACGGCGTGAGACGCCCGACGATCCCGACGACCCCGAGCGCCTCGCGCGGTTCGATCGGCGTCTCGGGAATGGGAACCGGGAAGGGAACGACGGCCGTGCGCAGCCCGGGCCGGAAGTGGCGGCCGGTAGCCGTGAGAGTCGCCCGGGAGGGCACCACGAGCCCGGAGGGCGCCACGGAGACGACCGCGCGCATCGAGGGGACCACCGCGGCGGGCAGGTAGTCGGGCGAGAGCTGATCGGCGAGCTGCCAGACCAGCGGCCGCCGCGTCAGCCGTGCGGCCAGCGAACCGTAGATCCCGGCCTTCAGCGATCCGGCGTGGAGAAGGTCGGGGTCGAGCTCGCGCACCCGCCGGGCGACGCGGCCGGCGTAGCGCAGCACCTCCGTCCCCGCCCGCAGCGCGTGGACGCCCGGCCGGACCTCGGTCCGCCGCAGGTCGCGCGCGTCCTCCCTGAGCGGGAGCACCTCGACCTGCGCGCCCGCCTCGCGCAGCGCTCCGGCGAGCGGACCGTCTTCGGCGAGCAGGACCGTGGCCTCCACCGACCGGGTCGCGCCCACGAGCCGGAGCAGCCCGATCTCGGCGCCCGACAGTCGGGCCACGTGGGTCAGGTAGACGACCCGCACGGGGCGCCCGAGGTCAGGCGCCACGGATGGTCGTGTCCCCGGCGAGCTCGGCGTAGAGCGCCTCGTAGCGGTCGACGACATCTTCCCAGTCGTATCCCTCGCTCGCGTTCCGGGCGGCTAAGCGGGCGGCGGAGAGCTCCTCGGGATGCGCCCCCAGTGCATCCAACCGGGCAGCGATGCTCGCGCCGTCGGCCTCGGTGAACCACCCGTCCACCCCATCCTGCACGAGCTCCTCCGTGCCGTTGATCCGCGGCACCACGAGTGGCAATCCCGACGCGCAGGCCTCCAGCGTGACGAGCGAGAAGGCCTCGTAGCTCGAGGGGAACAGCAGGATGTCGGCGGCGGCGTAGTAAGGACGGGGGTCCGGTTGATGGCCCTCGAACCGTACGCGGTCCTCCGCCCCGCGCGACCGGGCCAGCGCGCGAAACCCCGGCTCGTCCCCGGTCCCCACCACCACGAGACGCCACTCTGGGGCGCCCGCGACGCCCCCGATGGCGTGACGCAGCCCCTTGCGATGCCAATCACCACCCACGAACAGGGCGACGCGGTCGTGCTCGCCCAGGCCGAGTGCGGCGCGAGCCCGGCGGCGCGTCGGGTCATCGAGTGCGAAGCGGTCCCGGTCCACGCCGTTGGGGATGACCCGTGTCCGTTCGGCCACGGCTGGATAGAACGTGCGGATCTCGCGCGCCACTCCGCGGGAGACGCAGGTCAGGGCCCCGACCCGCCCCGGCCGGTAGCACCAGCGTTCCATCGCCCGGCTCCAGGCCGAGACGAACCAGGAGTTCAGGCGGTGGGCGGCGGTGGGCCGACGGCTCCGGGAGATGCCGACGCGCTCGGCGTAGGCCCGCTCGCAGAAGTGCACGTTGATGACGTCGACGCGGTTCGCGATCACGGCGTTGTTGGTCTGCACGAGGCCCCGCGCCTGGCGACGGAGCACGAGGGACGCGTGCACGAAATCTCCGAGCAGGGCCGCGCTGACGGGCCGCGAGGGCGAGCGCAGGCGGACGAAGCGCAGCCTCGGCTGGGCCTCGAGCGCGCAGCTCCGGGCGAGAACCGTCACCACCCAACCACGCCCGAGGAGACGGGATGCGAGCTCGAACGCGACCCCCTCCATGCCGCCGATGGGAGCGACATCGGAGGCGACGAGGGTCAGCTCGCGCACCGGACGCTCGCCGGGCCGGTCGGATGGCATGCCGGTGGAAGCCTTACAGGCCGCGGCGGGCCAGCACGTACGGAACGGTCCGCAGGAGGATCTTCACGTCGGTCCACAGGGTCCAGTTCGCGGCGTAGAGGTAGTCGATCGTGACCATCTCCTGGAGGGGGATCCGCGCCGACCCGAGGACCTGCCAATGGCCGGTCATACCCGGGATCAGGTGGAGGCGGCGGCGATGCCAGCCCTCGACCCGGCGGTCCTCCTCGATGACGAGCGGCCGGGGCCCGACGAGGCTCATCTCGCCCCGGAAGACGTTGAGCAGCTGCGGGAGCTCGTCTAGTGACGTGCGCCGCAGCAGTCGCCCGACGCGGGTGATGCGCGGATCGGCGGCGATCTTGAAGAGACCCTGGGTCTCGTTGTGTTCACGCAGGGCGTCCTTCTGCGTCTCCGCCCCGTCGACCATCGTCCGGAACTTGAACATCTTGAAGAACCGGCCGTCGCGTCCCACGCGCACCTGCCGGAAGAAGACCGACCCGGAGGAGTCCAGGCGAACCGCAAGGGCGGCAAGCACCCAGAGCGGCACCGTACACAGAAGGAGGGCGGAGGCACCCGTGAGGTCCAGGGCCCGCTTGGCCAGCTGCGAGGAGCGGCTCAGGCCGAAACGCCGGACGCCCAGCACCGGCACGCCGCCGAGCTCGTCGAAGACGACCGAGGATCCCACCACCTCGAAGATGCGCGGGAGGATGCTCACGCGGACCCCGAGCGACTTGGCCAGCGCGACCAACTCGACGATGCCGTCCGAGCCGCTGGCCCGGGGAGCGATGAGGACGCGATGGACCTCGTGCTCGCGGACCAGGTCGGAGAGGCTCTCGCGGGCGCGCTCCACGGGCACGCGCGCCACGAGGTGGGCATGGACACCGGGGACACCGTCAAGCTTCGCGGCAACGCTCTCGATCGCGTCGCCGTCCCCCACGACGAGGCAGCGCTCGACCGGACTGTGGCGCAGGACGACCGCACGCGCCAAGGCGCGGAGCACCGCGAAGCCCAGCAACGCACCCGACCAGAGGGCGAGGACCGCGGTCCCGGTGAAGGTGCGTCCCCCGAGTGGCCCGTCGCCCAGCCAGGCCACGAGGGCGAACAGCGTGGCGAGCTGGAAGAGCCCGGGGACCTCGTCGAGCGTCGACTTGCGCAGGACGAGCTCGTCCCGGTCGTAGAGGCCGAGAACCTTCGCCAGGGCTACGATGGCGGGAGGCACCAGCGCCAGGACGGGCGAGGGCGTTCCGCCCACGCCGATGATCACGAGGGTGAGGGCGGCGAGGGCGCAGAGGACGTCGGCGCCGGCCAGCGTCCAGCGGGTGACCTGCTCGCGGCGCTCGATGGGCGCCGCGGGGCGGGCCTCCCCGATGCCGAGCACGCGCAGCATCCGCTGGCTGGGCTGAGGGGCCGCGCGCCGGCGGGGCGGCGTGAGACGGCGGCGGGGGGAGCGGGTGGGCATGGCGACAGAACTGGAAACGACGGGGGAGCGACGGAGGTCGCGGGCATTCCCCTCGACGGCAGCGCGCCGGGGCTGGTCGCTTTCGCGCAGCGTCGCCCATCCCTCCGGAGACCGGAAGGGCCCGCTTGTCCAAACCTACGCACCGGGCGGTCGATCCGGTTCAGCGTGTCACGAGAACGTCACAGGGCGGGGTGCCGCCTGGCAGCTACCCCGCGGGGTGCTCCGGCGACGCGCCTCGCACCGCGTCGCGCCGCGAGCGCGGGCCTTCCGTGACGTGCCGCGCCCGGCAGAGGGCGAGGCCCTGAGCGCGCAGCAATCGCCGACCTCCGACCACCCAGTCCCTCGATCCGCGAGGAGGCCACCGCCTCGGCCCGCAGCAAGAGGCGCGCGACGGCCTCGATCAGGGCGCGCGCCTCGCGGTTGAGGCGATGCCGCTCCACGCCTTGTCGAGGATCGCGGCGCCGGACTGGTCGATGGAGCCGTTGCGGTCCGCGTCCACGCGCGAGCCCCGCCCGCCCGGTACCACGCCTGCAACACGCCGGCCTCGGCAGCGGCGCGTGCGCTCGGCGCCTTTGTCCGGTTGAGCATGCGCCTGAGCGTCGGCCAGAACCGGTCGATCCGGACGTCCTCGGTCACCGCGGCGTTCGCGGCGTCGAGAACCTGGTCGAGCCTCAGCTTCCGGTGGCGGTTGAGCTCTGAGAGCAGCAGGTCGGCCCGGTGGATCGAGTTCTCGCTCCAGCTGGTCGTCGCCGGCCGGGAAGTCCTTGGCGGGCTGGTTGTTCCAGTTGACGATGAGCCCCGACTTCGGGTTCATCTCCTGCGGGTGCTGCGACGCCGCAGGATCCCCGTCCACTCGTAGGACCCGCTGCCGTCCGTGGGCAGTCGGAGGTCACCCCGCGGGGGCGCAGCGGCAGCCGGCCCGACGTGTAGAACGCCGACTCCTTCGCGCTCTCGTAGAACGAGTTGAACGTCACGACGTGAGCTGCGCGGCGCGGATGAAGCTCTTGGCGTCGTGGCCGTCCCCATCGTAGGTCAGCGCCTGGTTGAAGAGCTGGTCGACCGTGTCGCGGCCGTAGCTGGACCGCCTCTGGGTGACCGCGGCGAGACGATCAGAGCCCGGGACCCGCGCATAGCCGACCAGCGACCCGTGGACCGACCGGTAGAAGATCGCCCGGACGGTCTTGCCGCCCTTGGAGATAGTCCCCGCGTCGATCCGCTCCATCGTGCGGCACTTCCCGCGGAAGAGGTACCTGTGGCGCGGGCCCCCCACACAGCCGCTCAGGACCTCGCGACCTGAATCGGCTCGGGAATGTTCCGCGATGCACGACGAGCAGCCCGTGCCGGTCACCTACCCTAGCTACCCTAGCTAGCTTCTGCTACCCTGCCGGACATGTGGCAGGTAGGCATGCACGAGGCCAAGACGAAGCTCTCCAAGCTCGTCGAGCGCGCGGAGGCCGGCGAGGACATCATCATCGCGCGCAACGGCAAGCCCGTGGTGCGCCTGGTGCTGGTGACCGGGACGAGCTCCCTCGCGGCGGTGCGGGGTGCGTGGCGCGGGGCGGTCCACATGGCCGACGACTTCGACGTGCTGCCCGAGGATTTCGCCGACGCGCTCGAGGCCCGCTGAAGCTTCTGCTCGACACCCACGCCGCCGTGTGGTGGCTGAGCGGGGATGAACGGTTCGGCGCCACGGCGGCGCGCCAGATGACGGCGGAGACCAACCAGGTGCTGCTCAGTGCCGTGGTGGTCTGGGAGGTGGCCGTCAAGCGCGCCCTGGGCAAGTTGCAGGCGCCGGCCGACCTCGTGGCCACGCTCCTCGGAGCCGGCGCCCACGCCCTGCCGATCACCCTCGAGCACGCGGCCGCGGTCGAGGGCCTTCCACCGCACCACTCAGATCCCTTCGATCGCCTCCTCGTCGCCCAGGCCCTCGGCGAGCGCGTGACGATCGTCTCGCGCGACGAGGTCCTCAAGTCCTACGACGTCGCCCTCGTCTGGTAGCGCGGACCCCCCTACGAGCAGCTCGACCTCGGCCTTGTGGACGCCGCGGTGATCGCCATCTGCGAGCGCCTCGGAGAGCCCAAGGTCGCCACGCTCGACCGCCGCGATTTCGGAGTCGTGCGCCCACGTCACGTGGCGGCTTGCGAGCTACTCCCCGGTTGAGCCGTCGGGGCTGTGCGTTCATGTGAGAACTCGTCCCCTCCGGCAAACTTACACCCAGCGGGTACCTTTACACCATGGCCCTCAACATCAAGGATCCCGAGGCGGAGCGGTTGGCCGGTGAGGTCGCCGCACTCGCGCACGAAACCAAGACCCGCGCGGTCAGAAACGCGCTTCGGGAGCGTAAGGAACGCCTGGAGCTCACCTCTGCCGGCCAGCGCCGGGACGCCCTGCACCGCTTCCTCGCCGAGGAGGCGTGGCCGCAGGTGCCCGAGGACGTCCGGCGCCGGCCTCTATCCCGCGGGGAGAGGGAGGCGATCCTCGGGTATGGCCCCGGTGGCGTGTGATCCTCGACAGCTCGGCGATCGTCGCCGTCCTGCTGGCCGAGCACGGGCATGAGCCGGTGCTCGCTCGCCTCCACGCCGCGGACCTGGTCGGCGTCGGGGCACCCACGCTCACCGAATCGGGGATCGTGCTGACCGCCCGGCTCGGCGCAGCGGGAAAGAGCCTGCTGGCGCGGTTCGTGCAGGAAAGCCGGTCGGTCGTCATCCCGTGCGGGGACGAGCACTGGCGGGTCGGCGTCGATGCGTTCATGCGTTTCGGCAAGGGCCGCCATCCCGCGGCGTTGAACTTCGGCGACTGCCTCACCTACGCGACGGCAAAGCTCGTGGGTCGGCCCCTGCTCTGTCTCGGCAACGACTTCGCCCAGACCGATCTCGAGCTCGCCCGGTGACGCGACCGGTCACGCTCGAGATGGCTACCACCCGAGCCACCCCCGCCTGCTCGCGCTCGCTGGCGCTAGATTGGCGCCATGCCCAGCATCCAGGTGAAGAACGTGCCGGACGACGTCCATGCGGTCCTGCGTCGCCGCGCCGCGGCCGCGGGGCAGTCGCTCCAGGAGTACCTCCGGGCCGAGCTCATCGCGCAGGCGCGGCAGCCCACGGTCGAGGAGGTGTTCGACCGGATCTCGCAGCGCACGGGCGGGTCGCTCTCCCTGGAGGAGGCGGTGGAGGCGGTGCGCGAGGACCGCGATCACCGGTGATCGTCATCGACGCCTCGGTGCTCGTGACCGTCCTCATCGGCGACGAACAGGCCGCGGAGACGCTGCGGCGACGCCTGCTACGGCGGGCTCTCGCGGCGCCGTCCCTGGTCGACCTCGAGGTGGTCTCGGTCCTGCGCCGCAAGTGCCTGCAGGGTCGGCTCGACGAGCACCGCGCCGGGCAGGCCGTCGTCGACCTCCACGCCCTACGCCTGGGGCGAACGCCCGAGCGGCCTCTGCTCCGGCGCGTCTGGGAGCTGCGACACAACCTCACGCCCTATGACGCCGCCTACGTCGCGCTGGCCGAGACGCTCCACGTGCCACTGCTCACCGGTGACCAGCGGCTGGCCGCGGCCCCGGGCATTCGGTGCGAGGTCGAGCTTGCCTAGCGCGCGGGCGAGCGCCGAGGGACACGACGGGCGAACCCTGACGATCCGGTATCACCGTCCGGACTCGCGAGCCTCCGCTCGAGTTCGGTGAACGCGTCGAGCAACTCCGGCGCCGCGAAGGCGCGGTTGCGCCGGCCGAGGTTCGTCTGCTTCAGGACGCCGGCGGCCACGAGCCCGGTGACCGCCTCGTTGACCGCCTGCGGAGGTCGCGCCGCGGATATGGATGTTCGGGCTGTCGATCTGCTTCTCGAAGGTGAGGCCCGGGTAGTTGAAGCCGGTCGGGGGACCCTCCGTTGGTGGGGAAGCGGAAGGGCCGCCAGCGAGACACTGGGTTCACGCTGTTCGGGGACGCGGAATTCAAGGAGCGGTTCTTGACCGCCGCGACGGCTTCGACGCGGCGTTCAGGCGCCGCGTCGAGCGCGAAGCAAAGGCCCGGGGGATCCGCAACGTCCAGAGGCGCCGACGGTAGTTCGAGCCTGGTCCACGGCCTTCCTTGATCTCTTCGCTCAGGTTAGAATCGACGGTATGCGTAGCGGCAGGTACAGGTATCGGACCGCTCTGCGGGAGGCCCTCCCGAACTTTCTTGCCGCCCTGACTTCAAAGGGTCGCCACGATTGCGGCGATCACGAGTGGTACAAGGCCGAAGAGCAGACTTGGCGGTGCTATCACTGCGAGCCGGGCGTCATGCACACCGTGCCGTGGAACGAGCGGGAGCTTGCGGCGCGAACGCTTGAGGCCGGCGCGATGAATGTCCGAGCGGGCATCACGCGCCCGGCTGTACCGCACCAGTAGCCCAGGAGGGGGACCCCCATGCATCTCGCGGCGGAGGACCGAGCGCCCGCGACGGCTTGTGGGTCTTGAGTGAGCGCCGCAACCCAATGCCGCAGGCTGCACTCGCAACCTCGTCCCGGTGAATCAGCGTCAGCACGGGGGGCGATCCTCGCGCTGGCGATCTCCGACCTCGCCGGCGGCGAAGAAGTACCGGCGCGGGTGGAAGAGAAGGCAGAACTCGTTGGCGGCGTGACGCCGACCGCGTAGCGATGCAGACGCCGCGCCTCCCGCGCGCCCCCCTCAACCCGACAGGGACCGCCGAGGGACACGACGCGCGGGCGCTGACGAGCGGGTAATCGCCGGCCGGACTCGCGAGCCTCCGCTCGAGTTCGGTGAACGCGTCGAGCAACTCCGGCGCCTCGAAGGCGCGGTTGCGCCGGCCGAGGTTCGTCTGCTTCAGGACGCCGGCGGCCACGAGCCCGGTGACCGCCTCGTTGACCGCCTGCTCGCTCCGCCCGATCAACCGGGCGGCGCTCTGGACCGTTACGACCGGTGCGCCGGGAAGCGCGTCGATCAACAGGTTGGCCGACGAGTCGGCCCGGACGGGAGCGAGGCGAGCGCGCCACTCCGCCTTCAGCTTCTTCACCCGCGCCTCGTAGATCTCCGCATCGGCGACCGAGCGACGGGTCGCCGTCGCGAACAGAGCGATCCACCGGTTGAGGCCTTCGTGGGCGGCGGGCGAGCTCCAGGATCCCCGGTGACGGGTGCCCGTGAGGGCCTCGACGTAGTCCGTGGCCCAGGTCGCCAGGACGAGCGACACCGGTGGCAGCACGTGGGGAGCCAGGCCGCGTCGGCGGAGGATGATGTGGATGAGTGCGCGTCCGGTGCGGCCGTTCCCGTCGACGAACGGATGGATCGTCTCGAACTGCGCGTGCGCGATGGCCGCTTGCACCGTGGGCGGAAGGTCATCGGCAGAGCAGAACGCGCAGAGATCCTCGAGCAGGCCCTCGGCGTGGTCGGGCGGCGGGGGCACGAATGCGGCGCCGCACGGGTTGTAGCTGCTACCGCCGATCCAGTTCTGCTCGGTGCGGATCCTGCCGGCCTGCTCGGCGTCCGCGCAGTCGGCCGCGGTCATGCCGTCGAGAGCGATGGGCCGGCCCGCGAGAGGGTCGGGCACGTAGGCCTCGTACCGGCAGCGCTGCCTATCGCGCCGAGGGAGCCCCTGGGACGAGGACGGGCCGCCAGATCCGCTTGACTACCCGGGCCACATGATCAACCTTACGGAATAGGCTTGGATCAAGAGGAGGAGAAACTCAGGGCTGCATCAGCCCTCGGCCTGCTCACGCTCGCGCTCGCGCAGCTCCACCCGCCGGATCTTCCCGGTCAGCGTCTTCGGGAGGTCGTCGACGAACTCGATCTTCCGCGGATAGGCGTAGGCTGAGTGGCGGTCGCGCACGAACTGCGAGATCTCCTGTGCGAGCTCGTCGGACGGCTCGTGGCCGGTGCTCAGGCGGATGAACGCCTTGACGATCGCGCCGCGACGCTCGTCGGGGGAGGCGACCGCGGCGGCCTCGGCCACCGCCGGGTGCTCGATGCACGCCGACTCGACCTCGAAGGGGCCGATCCGGTACCCCGCCGAGATGATCACGTCGTCGGCGCGCCCCGCGTACCAGACGTAGCCGTCCTCGTCGAGCTGGGCGGCGTCCTGCGTGTGGAACCACTCGCCGCCGAAGACCTCGGCCGTCTCCTCCTCCGGACGGTTCCAGTAGCCGAGCGGGTAGTGCGGGTTCGAGCGCGCGCGCAGGCAGATCTCCCCGCGCTCACCCTGGGGCACGGGCTTCTCGTCCTCGTCGAGCAGCTGGACGTCCCAGCCCGGCATCGGCTTGCCCATCGAGCCCTCGCGGACCTCCATGAACGGGAAGTTCGCGCACAGGGGGTAGGACTCCGTCAGGCCGTAGTAGTCGAGCACCGTCACCCCGTACTGCCCGCGGAACCAGCGGATGGCCTCGGGGTTGAGCGGCTCGCCGGCCGAGCACACGATCCGGAACTCCTGCGGGAACTTCTTCCCGGCGTCCTCTATGCCCATCATCGCCCGCATCGCCGTCGGCGTCGTGAACACGTTCGCCACCCGGTTGCGGCTCAGGACCTCGAGCTGCTGCTCGGGATCGAAGCCCCCCTTGCGCGCGAGGACGAACTGCGTGGCCCCGTGCCGCCAGGGCCCGAGCAGCGGCGCGATCCCCGCCGCCCACGCCCACTCCCCCATCCCGTGGAAGAGCTCTCCGTCCTGCACGTCGTGGCAGTAGGTGAACTCCTCGTGGCCGAGCAGGTAGCGGTGGGCGTGGAGGATGCCCTTGGCCAGTCCGGTGGTGCCGGAGGAGTAGTAGAGCTGGGCGGGGTCGTCGGCGCTCGTGTCCTCGGGCTCGAAGTCGGTACCCGCGCGGGACAGGAGGTCGCCGTCGAGCAGGATCACGTCCTCGACGAGGTCGCGAGAGATCCGGTCCGCGTTCGCCCGGTCGGTGACGAGCACCTTGGGCTGCGAATCCGTGATGCGGTGCCTGATGCCCTCGTCGCCGTAGAGCACGGACATGGACAGGAGGATCGCCCCGCACTTCCAGGTCCCGAAGAACGCCGCCGCGGTCTCGGGCGTGGAAGGCAGGAGCATCGCCACGCGGTCGCCCTTCTGCACCCCGTGCTCGCGCAGCACGGCGGCGAACCCGTTGGACATGTCCTGGAGCTCGCCCCAGGCCACGCGCCGCTGGTTGCCCTGCCAGTCCTCCCACACCATCGCGAGCTTGTCGCGCGGGTGCTTGTCGCAGACGTCGTGGGCGATGTTGTACTTCTCGGGCACGGCCCAGGAGTGCTCCGCGCACGCCTGCTCGTAGGAGATCTCCGACAGGGCGGCGAGGGTCATGCAGCGGTTCTACCCATAGGTCCGACGACTGTCCACCAACTCCGCTATGACGAGCTCGCGCCGTCCGCCTCAGGGGCTGCGCCGCCGTCGAGGAGCATGCGGCTCGAGCTCGAAGTGGCGTTTGAGGTAATCGCCGAACTGGGGAACCGTGAAGGTCGCGTAGCCCAGACGAGGGCTGTATGTGGTAGCCGAGGAGTGCCCGTGTCCACCGCCTAGCCGGGGACGCGACTCCGCACGCCTGCGAAACGACCGAAGTCGCGGTCGAAGGACACGATGGTGGCGCCGTGCTCGAGGGCGAGCGCGGCGAGGTGCGCGTCGTTGGTCAGGTTGCCGCCCGTGCCCGCGCGCTCGAGGAGCCCCCGAAGCAGAGCGAGGTGGCGGCGGGTGGGTTCGACGACCACCGCAGGGGGCGCCTCGAGCCAAACCTCCAGAAGCTCGCCGGCTCTCTCGATCGCCAGCGGCCGAGCGAGGGCGGCCGGATGGGTGATGACCCGGAGGAAGGCGATCAGGGCAAACCACGCGAACCCGACCCCCTCGCCTCCACCGAGCGCGGCCGCCAACCAGGCTCGCGCGATCTCGTGGTCTCGGGCTCTTTCGTTGACGGCGTAGACGAGAACGTTCGCATCGACCAGGACCACGTTCAGCGTCCTTCGGACATACGGCGCGCGAGCTCTTCGTCCTCGAGCTCGCCCGCAAGCTGCAGCGCCTTGGTCAGATCCACGAGGGGCTCCCCGAGGTCGTAGGTCGGGAAGACGGCGGGCTTCCCGGGGGAAGGTCCTGCCCCGGCCCGGATCGCCTCGTTGATGGCTTGCTTGAAGGAGAGCTTCCGCTCGGTCATCCGGCGCTTGATGAGAAGCTCGACGTCGGGGTCGAGGGTAACGGTCGTCCTCATGCCTGCATCATATCTTCAGGCGAAATGATGCGACGATGCCGATCCGATGAATCGAGCGCGCAGGCCCGTGCGGCGTGACGCTCGGCCGTGGCTGGGGTACATACTTCTAATGACTACGGAAGACACCACGGGCGGCCTCCTGGGCAAGGTCGCCGGAAAAGCGAAGGAAGCGGCCGGCTCGCTCACCGGCCAGAACGATCTCGCGCGGGAGGGGCGCCTCCAGCAGGCGCAGTCCGATGCCGAGGTCCAGGCAAAGCAGGACGCCGCCGAGGCGCGCCAGCGCGAGCAGGAGGCCGAGGTCGAGCAGAAGAAGACCGACAACGAGATCGAGCGCGAGCGCCTGCGCGCCGAGGTGGCCGAGGCCGATCGCGAGAAGCAGATCGAGCGCGACCGCGCCCGTGCCGAGCAGCAGGCCGCCGAGCAGGCCTCCCGCGAGAAGCAGGCCGCCGCGACCTCCGAGCGCGTCGGCGAGCAGGCCGCCGCGCAGCAGGCGGGCCAGGCCGGCATCGAGCACGCCCGCGAGGCCGCCGAGGCGGACCGCCTCGAGGCCCAGGCCGCCGGCGCCGCCAAGACAGCGGACACCATCGACCCCGAGGAGCGCTAGATGAGCCTCACCGACATCCCCCGCACCGCGGTGCGGGGCTACCTGAAGATCCTGCGGATCCCCGTCGACGTGGGCATCAAGGCTCTCGGCGGCAAGGAGTCCCCCGTGGGCGTCGCCGCCGACCGGGCCGACGCGATGGTCCGCGAGACCGCCGGCTCGCTGCTCGGCGACCGCGAGCTCAAGGCCGAGGCCGGTCGCCGCCGCAGCGCCGCCGGTCAGCGCGAGCAGGCCACCGGGCTGCGCGAGCAGGCCGAGCAGAAGCGCTCCGCCGCCGACGAGCGCGCCGCCGCGCGCCGCAAGCAGGCCGCCGCGCGCCGCAAGCAGGCCGAGAAGCGCGCCACCGAGCAGCGCGAGGAGGCCGAGGAGAAGCGCTCCGAGCAGACGACGAAGGCCCAGCAGTCCGAGCAGCGCCGCCGGCAGGCGTCGCGCACGGCGGCGGCCAAGACGGAGGAGGTCATCGAGGACCGCGCCAAGCGCGAGCGCCTCGAGCAGCTCGACACGGAGGCCAAGGCGACGGAGGAGCGCGAGGACGCGCTGACCGCGTCCGACGAGGCCCAGCGCCTGAAGAACGCGGCAAGCCGGGCCAAGGCCGAGCGCAAGACGGGCTCCTAGCTAGCGAGCGCTCCAGCCCTGGTCCATCACGACCGGGGCGCCCGTGAAGGCCTTGCCGTCGGGCCCGAGGAGGAAGGCCACCGTTCCGGCCACCTCCTCGGGTTCGATGAGCTTCTTGACCGCGTGAGGGGCGAGGATCACGTCCTCGAGCACCCGGTCCTCCTCGATCCCGTGGGCGCGTGCCTGGTCGGCGATCTGCTTCTCCACGAGCGGGGTGCGCACGTAGCCGGGGCACAGCGCGGTCGCGCTGATCCCCACCTCGGCGCCTTCGAGCGCGAGCACCTTGCACAGCCCGATCACGCCGTGCTTCGCGGCCACGTAGCCCGCCTTGAAGGGCGAGGCCACGAGACCGTGCACCGAGGCGACGACGACGATGCGCCCGTCCCCGCTGTCGCGCAGCGCCTCCCATCCGTACTTCGCGAGCAGGAACGGGGACGTGAGCAGGATGGCCTGCAGCGCGTCCCAGCGCTCCTCGGGGAACTCCGCCACCGGAGCCACGTGCTGGAAGCCGGCGACGGGCACGATCGCGTCGAGGCGCCCGAAGCGCTCGCGCGCGGCGTCGACCGCGCCGCGGTTGCCCTCCCGGGTCGTGAGGTCCGCGGCGAAGCCGTCGTCCCCGGCCTCGAGGTCGACCCCGAGCACGTCCCACCCCTCCGCGCGCAGGCGCTCCGCGATCGCCCGCCCGATCCCGCTCGCCGTTCCGGTGACGAGCGCGGCGCGATCAGGCATCCGCGCTCACCGCCGGCGCGGTTTGAGGGCCTGGAGACTCCGCGAAGCGGCGGGGGGCGAGCAGCGAGGGCTGCGCGGGCTCGTCCTTCGTGACCCGTCGGGTCAGCTCGTCGATGATCGCGAGTCGACCCGTTGCCGCTCCCTCATCGAGGTGCAGCTCGCGGGCCAGGAGACGGAAGAGCCGCTCCCCCGCCCGGTAGGTCCTCCCCCGGGTCTGACCCGAGGCCGTGAGCAGCCCTGCGACGGTCGCGTGACGTAGATCGGCCGTGGCCGTCGCGGGGCTCACGTCGTTGTATCCGCGGTACGAGCCCGAGGCGACGGTGAAGCCGAAGAACGCGTCCCAGGCCGCGTTTGCGAGTCGGGGTGGGAGCCCGAGGTCGTCGAGCACGTTCTCGACGACCACCCAGAGGCCGCGCTGCACCCGCTCACGGAGATCGAGCGCTCGGACCTGCGCCAGCTGGGCGTTCACGTGAGCCTCGATGAACGGTGTCACGTCGGCACGGGGATCGAAGCGATCGCCCAGGCACGCGAAGGCGCGGTAGTACTCCTCGGGATGACGGCCCCACCACTCCTCGAGGGAGGTGAAGGTCGGCGAACGGAAGCCGCCGCGGAACATCACGAGCGACGTGAGGACGCGGGCCGTGCGCCCGTTGCCGTCACGGAAGGGATGGATCGCCGCGAGCGCGACGTGGAGCCAGGCCGCCGAGACGGCGGGATGAAGTTCCTCCTCGGTCAGCTGACCGAGCAGCCCGTCGACGAGCTCGGGCACCTCGTCGGCGCCGGGAGGCAGGAAGACCGTTCGCTCCGTCCGGCGGTCGGCAACACGACTCGGACCGCTCCGCATCCGTCCCGCGCCCGCCTCGTGCTCGCCCGCCAGCACGCGGTCGTGCACCGCAACCGCGAGCTCACGATTCCATATGACGTTCGGGTCATCTGCGCGCCGCGAGACGTAGGTCATGGCTTCGCGGTATCCGAGGACGAGAGCGGCATCATGGCGGGAGACCTCCCGCGGCGGGTCCCCGGCGAGGATGCGACGGACGTCGTCCACGGTGACCGCGACGCCCTCCATCGCCGTGGACGCCTGCACCGACTGGGCCTCCAGATCTCTCCGCAGACGTCCGCTCCACCGTCGTGAGAGGGGGCGACGCTCCTGGTACAGGCGCACACGCCAGCGATCGATCTCCTCGATCTGCGCCGCGACCGAGCTGGTGTTGAACGGGAGCAACATTCGCTAGAACATTAGCGAACGGTTCGTCTATTCGCTGGCTCCGGTAGCGCGGAACGCGGCGTAGACCTCGAGCAGGGCGCGGCGCTGGGCCGGGCGTAGGTGGGGATCGGCCCGGATCGCCTCCTCGACGCGGCCGTCGCGCTCGGGCCGGCCGCCGGCCTGCTCGTAGAGCGCGTCGACGGTGAGATCGAACGAGCCGGCGATGCTCTCGAGGACCCGCTCGCTCGGCTCGCGCAGCCCGCGCTCGATCTGGGAGAGGTAGGGGTTCGAGATGCCGACCATCCCCGCGAGCTGGCGCATGGAGAGCTCTTGGAGCTCGCGCTGGCGGCGGATGAAGTCGCCGACGGTGCTCAACGCGCGACCTCGTATCCGGCCCGCTCCCACGTGCCCACGCCGCCGCCCACGACGTGCAGCACCTCCCGCGCGCCGTGGCGCTCGAGCAGCCCGACCGCGGTCGCCGAGCGCTGGCCCGACGCGCAGATGGCGGCGACCGGGCGCGCGGGGTCGAGGCCGTCGGGGAGCCCGTCCAGATCGTGGTAGGGGCAGAACAGGGACCCGGGAATGTGCCCGGCGTCCCACTCGGCCCGCTCGCGGACGTCGAGCACCTGGAGCCCGCCGGAGCGAGCGTGGAGCTCGGCGACGTCGATGCGCTCGGTGCGCGCGACGGGCAGGCGCTCCTCACGCCAGGCGGTCATGCCGCCGGCGAGGTAGCCCGCGAGGCGCGTGACCCCCACCGCGGCGGCGAGGTCGGTGGCGTTGCGGGCGTCCTCGTCGTGGCGCCCCACGAGCACGACGTCCTCGTCGCCGGCGGCGAGCCACGCGAGCTTGGAGCCGAAGCCCGCCCGCAGCGAGGTGACCGACACCGAGCCGGGGATGTGGGCGTCGTCCCACTGCTCCTCGGTGCGCACGTCGACGAGCAGGGCGCCGTCACGCCGCGCGGCCTCGACCTGCCGGGGCGCCAGCGGCGGCGCGTCGACCGCGCGGCGCTCGAGCGGACCGCGGTTCAGGGCCACGATGCTCCGGAAGTTCGGCGGCTGGGGGCCGAGCCCGGCGATCGCCTCGCGGACGAAGTCGTCCTCCGCGGTCACGGACAGCAGGGCGTTGTGCGCGCGCTCGAACCCGATCGTCGACGCGGGCTTCAGATCCATCCCCGGGCCGCCGCACATGGAGCCGCCCAGATGCCCGGGCCACACCTCGGCATCGTCGGGCAGGGTCAGGAGCTTCTCGTGCAGGGAGCGGAAGACGTCGCGGGCGCCCTCCTCGGGGTCGACGGCGAGGTCCGGGCGGGCCACGTCTCCGACGAAGAGCGAGTCGCCGGTGAGGACCGCCCACGGCTCGGGGCCGCGCGAGACATCGACGAGAACGAAGGCGGTGTGCTCCGGGCGATGCCCGGGCGTGTGCAGCGCGCGGATGCGGACGTCGCCGAGCGCGAGCTCCCACCCGTCCTCGAAGGGCTCGTGCGGGTAGTCGGGCCCGGCGAGACGGTGGATGTGCAGCGTCGCCCCGGTCGCCACCGCGAGCCGGCCGTGCCCCGACACGTGGTCGGCGTGGTTGTGGGTCTCGAGCACGTGGTCGATCGAGACCCCGAGGTAGCGCGCGAGGCGCAGGTACTCGTCGATGTGCAGCCGCGGATCGATCACGGCCGCCACGCCCGCGCCGTCGTCGCCCACGAGATAGGAGGCGCACCCGAGGTCGTCGTGTACGAGCTGGCGGAAGATCATTCGTGATTACCGTTAGCTATACTGGAGCTAACGCTGCTAACAAAGCTTTGGAGGACCCCACATCATGGCGACCGACACACAGGATCGCATCCGTGACTTCGGCCTCACCGCCGTCGACGTCTACGAGAAGGGCTGGAAGTCCCTGGCCGACGTCTCCGAGCGGACCGCCGAGTCGACCCAGAACGAGCTCATCTCGTCCGTCGCGCACGCGCAGGCCCAGTTCACCCGTACGGTGACCAACGCATACGCCTCCGCGGCGCGGGACGCCCTCACCGTCCGGTGATCAACCCGACCACCTGTCCGCCCGTCGTCTCGCGCTCGACGCTCCTGGGCTCGGTCGACGCCGTCGGCGCCACGCTCGACGGTGCGACGACCTACTGGGTAAGCGCGCTCGAGCGCGGCGCTATGCCCTGGGACGTCGCGGGCGACGCGGCGCGGTGGTGGTCGGCGATGACCGTCCGGGAGCGCCCGGGCTGGTCGACCCCGAACGAGGTCGTGTGGGAGTCGCCGATCATGCGCCTGCGCGACTTCACGCACGGCGCGACGGACGATGTCGTGCCCACGCTCGTACTCCCCCCCCAGGCCGGGCACTCGTCGTCCATCGTGGACTACTCCCCGCGCCAGAGCCAGATGCAGACCATCCGCGCGGCGGGACTCACGCGCGCCTTCTCGCTTGACTGGATCGGGGCGACGCAGGAGACCAAGCACGCCACCGTCGACGACTTCCTCGCCGACATCGCCGATGCCGTCGAGGTGATCGGCTCACCGGTCAACCTGGTGGGCGACTGCCAGGGCGGGTGGCTCGCGGCGATCTACGCCGCGCTGCACCCCGAGCGGATCCACACCCTGACGATCGCGGGCGCCCCGATCGACTTCCACGCCGGCGACCCCGTCATCGGCGCCTACGTCGAGCTCTTCGAGCCCTCCTTCTACGCCGCGCTCGTGGCCTCGGGCGGCGGCGTGCTCCCCGGGAGCTACCAGCTCGGCGGCTTCATCGCGATCAAGCCCCAGGACGAGGTGGCGCGTCAGTGGGGGCTGCTCAACCACCTCGACGACGCCGAGCACGTGGAGCGCTACCGCCACTTCGAGGACTGGTTCAAGCACACGCAGGACATCGCGGGGGACTTCTACCTCTGGATCGTCGAGCACCTCTTCCGCCGCAATGCGCTCATCTCGGGCGAGCTCGAGATCGGCGGCGAGCGCGTCGACCTCGGCAACCTCTCCTGCCCGCTCATGCTCCTCGCGGGCTCGGGCGACCACATCACGCCCCCGCCCCAGGTCTTCGCCGCGCGCGAGCACGTGTCGACGCCGGCGGAGGACGTCGTGCAGCGCACCGCCTCGGGCGGTCACCTCGGGCTGTTCATGGGCCGCGAGTCGCTACGCGATCACTGGCCGCCCGTGCTCGCCGAGGTCTACGCCCGGTCGACGCCCGGCGCCGTCTCCAAGGAGCACGCCACGCGCGAGGCGCGGGACCGGACGGACCCCGGCCGCGCGGCCGCGCAGCCCATTCCCTAGTTCACCCGGAGGGCTGGCCGGGAAGACCAGCCCGGGATGAGCGACGTCGAGGAGAGGCTCTCGCAGGGGATGGAGCGGCTCGTGAGCCGCCCCGCCTTCGGCGAGGTTCTGGCGATGAGCGCCGAGAACGTCGTGTCGCTCATGCGGATCGGCTCCACCTCCATGGACCTCGTGTGGCGCAACCTGCGGCTCGCCGGCCGTGGGGACCTCGTCCGGCTCGGCCAGCAGCTCGCGCGTACGGAGGACAAGCTCGAGCGCGTCCTGCAGGAGCTCGAGGAGATGCGGGATTCGTTCCCGCCCGACAACCAGAAGGAGACGGCCGAGCCGTGAACCTCCTGGAGCGCACCCTCCGCGCTCCCGTGGCGGCCGTCGAGTTCGCCAACATCCTGCTCACGACCGACGACACGCGGATCGGCACGACACCGCGCGACGTCGTGTGGACCCACCGCCGCACGACGCTCTACCGCTACCGCTCGCGCGGCCGCCGCCACGCGATCCCCGTGCTGCTCGTGTTCGCGCTGATCAACCGCCCGGCGATCTTCGACCTGAGCCCGGGCCGTTCGTTCGTGGAGTTCCTGCTCGAGGAGGGCTTCGACGTCTTCCTTCTGGATTGGGGCGAGCCCGACGAGGAGGACGCCGACATGGGCCTGGACTCCTACGTGTGCGACGAGCTGCACTGGGGCGTGCGCGAGACCCTGCGCGAGTCGGGCGCCGAGGAGCTCTCCCTGCTGGGCTGGTGCATCGGCGGGACGCTGTGCGCGATGTACTGCGCGCTGCGCCGCGATGCGCCCGTCCGCAATCTCCTCCTGCTGACGACGCCGATCGATACCGACGGCTCGCTCTACGCGACCTGGGTCCGCCCGCTCGACGCCGACCACGTCGCCGACGCGCTCCCCGTGGTGCCCGGGGCGATGGTCGACTGGGCCAACAAGCTCATGAAGCCGGTCGCGAACTGGTGGACCACCTACCGGAGGCTGTGGGACGGCGTGCTCGAGGGCACGGCAAACAAGGACGCCTACCAGCCCATGGCGCGCTGGCTGGCCGACAACCCGCCGTTTCCCGGCCGTGCGTATCGCGAGTGGATCCGCTGGATGTACCAGGAGAACCGCCTCGTGGACGGGACGTTGCGGCTGCGCGGCGAGCGTGTCGACCTCGCGGAGATCGACCAGAACCTGCTGGTGATCACGGCGGGGGCGGACCACATCGCGCCCCGGCACGGGACGGAGCCCGTCCTCGCGCTGGTCGGCTCGCACGACGTCGAGCACCTCGCCCGCGACGGCGGGCACATCGGCCTCATGGCCGGCTCGAAGGCCCGGAAGGAGATCTGGCCCGAGCTCGCGAGCTGGCTCGAGGAACGCTCCGCAACCTAGGAGAAGGAACGAACGACATGGCTGCTTCCACCACCGCACCCGAGGCCACCGCCCCCGCCGGACGCAAGCTGCTGGGCCGCGTCGCCTTCGTCACGGGCGGCACCCGCGGCATCGGCGCCGCGATCTGCCGCTCGCTCGCCGCGCAGGGCGCCACGATCGCCGCGGGCTACTCCTCGAACGAGGAGAAGGCGAACGTCCTCAAGGACGACATCGTGGCGATGGGCGTCGGCGCCTCCATCCACAAGGGCAACGTCGCCTCGGCCGACGACTGCCGGCGGACGATCAAGGAGGTCACCGACACGCACGGCCGCCTCGACATCCTCGTCAACAACGCGGGGATCAACGTCGACAAGCCCGTCCTGAAGATGCAGGACGACGACTGGTACAAGGTGCTCGCCGTCAACCTCTCGGGGACGTTCTTCATGTCCCAGGCCGTGCTGGCCCACATGCTCGAGCGGGGGACCGGCCGCATCGTGAACATCTCCTCGGTGATCGGCCAGCAGGGCAACATCGGGCAGGCGAACTACGCGGCCTCGAAGTCCGGCCTGTTCGGCCTGACGATGACCATGGCCCGGGAGGCGGCGGCGGCCGCGGCGAAGGCGGGGAAGCTCGACGCCGAGGGCGTCGGCATCACGGTGAACACCGTGGCGCCCGGCTTCATCGACACCGACATGACGTCCGGCATCCCGGAGAAGGTGGTCGAGAAGCTCACGAAGCAGATCCCGCTCGGCCGGATGGGCCAGCCCGAGGAGGTCGCGCGCGTGGTGCACTTCCTGTGCGCCGACGCCGCGAGCTACATCACCGGGCAGGTGTGGGCCGTCAACGGCGGGATGGAGATGTGAGCACCAAGGCCGACTACAACGCGGAGGAGTGGACGCTGGTCGTCCAGGCGCCGGCGCTCGCCGGGATGCGGGTCATCGCCGCCGACCGCGGCGGGACCGTGCGCGAGAGCGTCTCCATGGGCCGCGTCTATCAGGAGGCGCGCGCGGAGGCGGGCGACGGGCTGCTGGCCGAGATCGTGGCCGCGCCCCCGGGGTTCGAGCCCGGGCGGGGGCGCGAGCTCCTCGAGCAGCTCCCCGACCAGCTGCGCCGGGCGGTGGAAATCCTCGAGGACAAGGCGACTTCCGAGGAGCTCGAGGCGTACAAGAGCTTCGTCCTCGACGTGGCCGAGACGGTGGCCAAGGCGCACAAGGAGGGCGGCTTCCTCGGGATCGGCGGAACGCAGATCTCCGAGGGCGAGCGCACCGCGCTGCAGGAGATCGCCGGCGCGCTCGGGGTCACCTACGGCGCCTGACCCGGGCCACCGAGCCGGTTCCTGGGGGGCGGCCACCGAAGGTGGTCGAGAGGGGGGCGAAGCCCCCCTACTCGCCGCCGGAGGCCTGGCGCTCCTTGATCTTGTCCTCGAGCTGCGACATCACGTCGGGGTCGCGCAGCGTCGTCACGTCCCCGAGCTCACGGCCCTCGGCGATGTCGCGCAGCAGGCGGCGCATGATCTTCCCCGAGCGGGTCTTCGGCAGGTCGCCCGTCCACACGATTCGCTTGGGCCGCGCGAACTTCCCGATCCGCTTGCCTACGACCTCGCGGATCTCCTCCACGAGCTTGTCCGTCCCCTCGTCCTCCTCGCCCTCGAGGGTCACGAAGGCGCAGATGGACTGCCCCACATCCTCGTCGTACTGCCCGATGACCGCCGACTCGGCGACCTTCGGGTGCGCGACGATCGCGGACTCGACCTCCGCGGTGGACATCCGGTGCCCCGAGACGTTCACGACGTCGTCGATGCGCCCGATGATCCACATGTAGCCGTCGGAGTCCTTCCGGGCGGCGTCTCCCACGAGGTACGTCTCGGCACCGAAGCGCTCGAAGTACGTCTCCTGGAAGCGGTCCTCGTCCTTGTACAGCGAGCGCAGCATCCCCGGCCACGGGCGGGTGAGCACGAGCAGGCCCTGGCCTTCCTCGATGACCTCCCCCGAGGACTCGTCGCGGACCTCGGCGGCGATGCCCGGCAGCGGCCGGGTGGCCGAGCCCGGCTTGGTCTTCGTCAGCCCGGGCAACGGCGAGATGAGGATATGCCCCGTCTCGGTCTGCCACCACGTGTCGACGATCGGGCAGCGCTCCTGCCCGATGACGATGTGGTACCAGAGCCACGCCTTGGGGTTGATGGGCTCACCGACCGTCCCCAGCAGCCGCAGGGAGCTCAGGTCGTGCTTGGCCGGCAGCTCGGCGCCCCACTTCATGAACGCCCGGATCGCCGTGGGGGCGAAGTAGTAGATCGTCACGCCGAGCTTCTCGACGATCTCCCAGTGGATGTCCTTGGACGGGTAGTCCGGCGCGCCCTCGAACATCACCGAGGTCGCGCCGTTGGCCAGCGGCCCGTAGACGATGTAGGAGTGCCCGGTGACCCAGCCGACGTCGGCCGCGCACCAGTAGACGTCGTCACCCTTGAGGTCGAAGACGTGCTTCGTCGTCCACGCGCAGCCCGTGAGGTAGCCGCCGGTGGTGTGGACGATCCCCTTGGGCTTCGCGGTCGAGCCCGAGGAGTAGAGGATGTAGAGCGGATGCTCGGCGTCCAGTTCCTCGCACGGGCACTCGTCGCCGGCCTGCGCGCAGACGTCCTCCCACCAGACGTCGCGACCCTCCTTCATCTCGCACTCGGCGCCCGTCGCCTTGATGACGACGATCTTCTCGAGCGTCGCGAGGTCGCCCATCGCCTCGTCGACCTGCTGCTTCATCGGGGCGGTCTTGCCCTTGCGCCGCGCGCCGTCGGCGGTGATGAGCGCCTTGGCCTCGGAGAACTCCATCCGCTCGGCCACCGACTCCGCGGAGAAGCCGCCGAACACCACGTTGTGCGGGGCGCCGATCCGCGCGCACGCGAGCATCGCCACGACGACCTCGGGGATCATCGGCAGGTAGATCCCGACGACGTCGCCCTTGCCGATGCCGAGCTCCTTCAAAGCGTTGGCGAGCTTCTGGACGTCCGAGTGCAGGTCGGCGTAGCTGACCTCGCGCTCCTCGCCCTCTTCTCCTCTCCAATGAAAGGCGACCCGATCGCCGTTGCCCGCCTCGACGTGGCGATCGACGCAGTTGAAGCACGCGTTGATCTTCCCGTCGGCGAACCACTTGTAGCGGGGCGGGTCGGACTCGTCGACGGACTCCGTCGGGTCCGTGCACCAGTCGAGCTCCTTGGCCTGCTCGAGCCACCAGCCCTTCCAGTCGGAGTCCGCGGCCTCCCACATGGAGTCGTCCGTGTCCATCGCCCGGGAGACGAAGCCCTCAGGCGGGTCGAACGTCTCCTGGTCGAGGAGGGACTCGAGCCGCTGCTCGAGCTCCTCTCCGGTTGGTGTCCTGGTGGCTGCCATGTCGGTGTCTCTCTCCTTGATCTTCTTGCGTCAGTCGCGCTTGAGCGGCACCACGGGGAGGAGGACCTTCCCGAAGGTGGAGTTCGCCACGCCCGCGAAGGACGCGTACCAGGCGGCGAGCGCGGTGGCGATGCCGAGGTAGCCCCCGAACTTCACGACGTTCGTGTGGGCGCCGTAGTTGCCGAACCCGAGGACCAGGAAGGTCGCCGTCAGCAGGAGGAACACGAGCGCGATCGCCCCGGTCGTGCGCAGGGAGGCCACGAACATGTAGCCCGTGAAGATGCCCCAGGCGATCAGGTAGAGCCCGAGCGCGTGGCCTTCGGTGGACTTGCCGACCTTGCCGAGCTCGGCGAGGTAGCCGAACTGGCCGAGCGCGAAGAACGACAGCCAGAACGCCCCGTAGGACGTGAACGCTACGGCGCCGAACGTGTTGCCCGTGCGGAACTCCCACATACCGGCCAGGAGCTGGGCGAGCCCGCCGTAGGCGAACGCCACCGACAGAACCAGCGGGACGGTCTTCTCCGACTGCCCGAAGATCTCGGCGTTGGCGGCGCTCAGCAGGAACGTCGTGAGTGCGAAGGCGGCGAGCCCGAGCGGCCCCGGGTCTGCCGGGGTCCAGCCCACGCCGCCCCCGGTCTGCGAGCCCGGGGTGGTCGTCGCCTCGCGCGCGGCCCTGGGCGCCGAGCCGGCGTCCGCGTCGTCACCCTGGCCGCCGGCGAGGGCGCCCGGTCCGCTGGAAACGTCTGCCATGACTGTTCCTCCCGTCGACGGTTCTCTCCTCGCCGGGGGCGTACCCGCGCGCCCGCGCGCGAATCTTTGCTCAGCGACGCTTCTTGCGCTTGCGCCGGGCCGCACCGGGGTCGGCGGGCGCCGGAGGCCCGGCGACGGGTACGGGCTCAGGCGCGGGGACCGCGCCGGCCCCCGCGGCCGCGCGCTCACGGGCCTGCTGGAGCGACGGCCACGGCTCGGCGCGACCCGTACGCCAGGCGGGCGGGAGGCCGCTCGGCCACCGGCCGGAGAAGAGGTAGCCGACGGCGCCCAGCCAGAAGCTGAAGAGGATGGGCGCGGGCACGATCGGCAGCGCGGTGAAGATCCCCGCGAAGATCCCGACGTAGCCGAGGAAGCGAGGGAGCAACCCCACGCGCATCGCGTTCAGAGACACCGCAACGAGCCCCGCGCCGAAGAGAAACCCGGCCACGAGGCCGACGTAGCCGATGACGACCGGTCCGGGAAGGGCGTTGAGGTCGCTCGCCCGTTGGTACGTCACGTCTCCCCGGGTGAAGAAGTCCCCGATGACGATCCCCGACGTGACGCTGCTCGCCACGGTGTTCAACGCGCTGAGGACAGCGCCCACGACGAGGATGAGGCCGAGCGGGGCCGGGAACCCCGGTCTCCGGGCCCGGACCGCCCGGACGAGGGCGAAGAGTGCCGCCGCGGCGACGAGGAATCCGATCCCACTCAGGAACGCCGTCGCGTTGATCGGGGCCGACTTGTCGTTGAAGTCGGCGAGCTGGGCGATCGTGTTCTTCGAGTTGCCCTTCCCGAGGGTGACCGAGCGCGCCACGAACCCGATCAACGGGAGGGCGGCGCCGATCGCTGCCGCCGGGACGGCCCAGCGGCGGGCGCCGGCCTCGGCCTCGACGGTCTGGTCCGGGGTCATCGCGCGCGGGAGGGTAGGGGGCGGGACCCGCCTGCGCGCACGGGGGAGTCGGGCGCTGGCGGGCGGGCCGGCTCGTAGGCCGGGTCCTCGCGTCCGATCACCCGCGAGAAGCGGTCGCCCGCCCAGAGCACGAGGTCGAGGGCGGGCGCGGCGAGCCGGATGCCGCGCTCGATGCGCGCGCGCCGCCGCCGCTGGTCGGGGGTGAGGGGCATCGCGGTATGCGAACCTACCCCGTGTGCGGGTCCGCGACGTTGATGACGCCCCAGGTGGTGACCGCCGGCTGCGACGCCTCGGTCCTCCAGGTGGCCGAGCTCATGCGCGCGCGGGAGGTCGGCTCGGTGGTGCTCGAGCAGGACGGGCGGCCCGTCGGCTTCGTGACCGACCGCGATCTGGTGGTGGGCGTGCTCGCCATCGGCGGCGACCCCGCCGCCTGCCCATCGCGGAGGACGGCCGCCTCGCGGGGATCCTGACCCTGGACGACCTCGCCGTGCGCACGGGGGACCCGGTGCTCGCCCAGCGGCTGACGAGCGAGGTCACCCGGGCGGCGCTACCCGGGTTCTTCTTCCACGCGCGCGGGGGGTAGGGGGCTCGAAGCCCGGGTCTGGGGAAGGGCGACCAATCCAGAACGTCACGAAGGTGCGCCTCTCCCTCGACCGTCCTGCCTTGTGGTTGCAGAGCAACCACCATCCAGGACAGTCGGGGAGTTGGCCGCTCGTCGGACGAAACGGACGGCCCGGGCACGGACCCCTCCCGCCGCCCTCCCTGATCAGGAGCTTGCCCGCACCTCGTCGAGCACCCCGAGTACCGCGGCCACGACGTCGGCGCCGTCCTCCAACCGCCCCTGCGGCAGCGCCTTCACGAGCGCCGCGGCGGCGGCGCGGACGTGCGCCTCGGGCCGTGGGCCGGTGAGCACGAGGACGGGCCGGACGATCCCGCGGAGCTCCCGGCGCGTGACGGGCAGGGTCGTGATCCCCGCGTAGTCGGCGAAGAACGCCGCCGGGTCGGCGTCCGTGGTCCGCCCGAGCCACGCCTCCATCGCGGCGCGCGGCCCCGCGTCGTGGAGCTTCTCGCCCAGGGCGATGCGCTCGGCGGTGAGGACGTCGGTCGCCTCGGCCACGAGGGAGTACAGCGGCGGGGCCACGAGCACCGCCCCCGCGACGAGCTCCGGCCGGCGCAGGAGCACGTCCAGGCCGACGAGCGCGCCGAAATCCCGTCCCGCGAGGAGGACCGGCCCGTCGGCCTCCTCCGCGATCGTCCGCGCGAGATCCTCGCTCTGCTCGAGGACGGTGGTGCCCACGTAGCCCTCGGGCGCCGGCCGGGACCCGTAGCCCGGACGGTCCGGCGCGATGACCTCCCCGTGCTCGGCGAGCGCGGCGGCCTCGGGCGCCCAGTCCGCCCCCGACGCACCCATGCCGTGCACGAGCACGACGGGCGGGTGCGGCGGGCCGGTGCTCAGCGCAGGCCCTCGCGCGCCTCGCGCACGAGGGTGACCGCCTCGGGGAAGATCCGGGCCATCGTCGCGCGGAGCTGCTCGGCCTGCTGCTCGGTGGTCCCCTGGATGTTCACGCGGTTCATCGCTGCCACGGTGAGATCGACCGCGAGCTTGATCGCGTTGTCGGCCCAGGCCAGGCTCTGCTGGCCCTGCATCTGCTCGGCGAACTCCGCCATCCGCCGCTGGAGCTCGTCCGGATCGCCGAACAGCCCGCCGAAGCCGCCTTCCATGCCTAGGAGTCTACGCCGCCTCGGCGGCCCGGCTCTTCCGGCCGGCGGCGATCACGTCGCGGAAGGAGCGGAAGCGGAAGACCACGACGATCGCCAGGAACCCAAGGCCGAACATGAAGGCGGCGATCGCGATCTGCTGGCCCACGGAGTAGGCGGCGACGAGCGCGGTGTCCTTGTCGGAGAAGACCTTGATGAGCAGGGCCTGGATGACGCCCGCACCGCCCGGGGTGAGCGGCACGACCGACGCGACGACGTTGCACGACATGACGAGCAGCACGTTCCTGACCGAGCCGCCGACGTGGAACGCGTCGAGCAGGAACCAGAACGACGCGAAGCGGAAGCCCCAGGCGACGAGCTGGACGAGGAAGACCTCACGGAGGTAGCGCCGGCGGTCGAAGACGATCGTCAGGCCCTGGCGCACCCGGGCCCAGAAGGCCCGGACACGGGCCGAGAGCAGTGCGAAGCCCACGAGCGCGAGCATGGCGAGGGCGGTGACCAGGAAGAGCGTAAAGCGCGGGTGCGAGGCGAGGAAGGAGAGGTCGAAGGCGCCGAGCTTCGAGAAGTCGGGGGGCTTGGGGAAGACGCCCTGGGTGAAGGCGAAGGCCAGAAGCAGGACGGCCATCGCCGCGTTGAAGACCCCCTCGACGGTCATGCTCGAGGTGACCGCCGGATAGGTCGCGGCGGGCACGGCCGACTTCCCGAGGAAGACCTTGATGACGTCGCCGGCCCGCGCGGGGACGACGCTGTTGAAGCCGAAGGCGGCGACGTAGGCGGCCCAGATGTGGCGGTATGCGATGCGCTCGGCTGGATAGGCGGCGCGCAGCACGTGGAACCAGGCCCGCGACCCGACGGTCTGATAGCCGGCGAAGAGCACGAGGCCGAGGAGCAGCGACCCCCAGTCGAGGCGGGCCAGCGAGCCGAAGAAGTTGCCCGCGGCGTCGAAGAAGCCGCTGAGATCGGCGCGGGGCAGGAGGCCGGACACGGCTGCGAGGGAGGCTAGTTCGCGCTCGGGACCTCCGACGTCCGGGCGGCCGCGCTCTCCGCCTCGACGGCGAGGAACGCCTCGACGATCCTCGGGTCCCACTGCCGTCCGGCGCCGTGGCGCAGCTCCGCGCGGGTGTCGGCCGCCGAGCGGGCGGCGAGGTAGAGGCGTCCGGCGGTCATGGCCTCCCACGCGTCGCAGACCGCGACGATCCGTGCGCCGAGGGAGATGTCCTCGCCGGCGAGGCCGTCGGGGTAGCCGCTGCCGTCCCAGCGCTCGTGGCTCGAGCGCACGACGGCCGCGACCTCCGAGAGCGCCGGCGCGGCGGCGACGATCCGCTCGCCGATCACCGGGTGGCGGTGCATGAACTCCCACTCGTCGGCGTCGAGCGCCGTGGGCTTGTGGAGGATGGCGTCGGGGATCGCCACCTTGCCGACGTCGTGGAGCTCGGCCGCGAAGGAGACCGCCTCGGCGGCGTCGGGGTCCAGCCCGAGACGGGCGGCGACGTTCCCCGCGAGGGCGGCCACGGTCCGCCCGTGCTGGCCGAGGTCGGGGTAGCGCTCCTCGAGGACGCGCAGGAGCACGTCGGTGGACTGGCGCCCGGGTGAGGGCCGGCGGGCGTGCTTGTGGGCGTACATGCGCCGGTCGGCGAGGCCGAGGGCCAAGCGGTCGGTCTGCGCCTCCTCGGGTACGAGCACGCCGCCCCAGGAGGTGGAGACCTCAAAGGCCTCGCCGCGGGCGGTCAGGGCCCGCGCGGTGCGGTCGACGAGCTGCTCGCCGTCGTGCTCCCCCTCCAGCGACAGCAGCGCGCAGAACTCGTCGCCGCCCATCCGGTAGGCGTCGCCGTCGGGCGCCGAGGCGTCCTGGAGCGCACGGCCGAGCCGGGCCAGCAGGGCGTCCCCGGCCGGGTGCCCGAAGGAGTCGTTGTAGGCCTTGAAGCCGTCGAGGTCGAACAGGAGCAGCAGGTGCGGGCGCCCGGAGGCCAGGGCCCCGGAGAGATCAAACGCGAGCTGGCGGCGGTTCCCGAGGCCCGTGAGGGGGTCGGTGACCGCCTCGTACTGGGCCAGGGCGAGCAGCGCGGCCTTCTCGACGAAGGTGAGCCAGAGGCGACCGATCATGGCCACGAGGGCGGCGGCGGCGAGCACCACGGCGAGCACTTGGACGCGGTGGAAGTGGTCGAGGACGAGGATCCCGAGCGCGAGCACCCCGAAGACGGAGGGGATCGCGAGGACGCGCCAGCCGTGCACGGCGACCCGCCGGGGCGCCGGCGGCGGGATCTGCCAGGCGCCCGCGGCGAGGGTCAGCATGCCGACCGCCCAGGCGACGGCGAGCAGCCCGGGGTGGTAGGTGTCGGTGGTCGAGGTGTAGACGTAGACCGCGTCGGCCACGCCGAGCACCGCGAAGCCGCCCAGGACGAGGACCAGCCCGCGCCCGGGTCGCCAGCCCGTGAGGCCGAGCATCGCGAGCACGAGGGCGAGGAGCACCATGTCTCCCAGGGGGTAGGCGAGCGCGGTGGCGTCGGCCAGCGCGCCGCCGCCGAAGTGGCGCTCCACGGCGGAGACCACGAGGGCCGCGGCCAGCGAGGCGATCGCGAGGCCGGCGACGACGCCGTCGAGCAGCAGGGCCCCCGAGCGCAGGCCGAGTCGCGGGCGCACGAGGGCGACGAGCGCGGCATAGGCCGCGGGGTAGAGAAGGAGGTAGGCCGCGTCGGCGATCGAGGGGAGCGGCGGGTTCGGGCCCAGGGCGAAGTCGAACAGGAGCTCCCCGGCCGCCCAGCCGGCCATGCCGATGCCGAGGAGCAGCCACGGCCCCCGGGGCCGCGCGCCCCGGAGCGCCCGGTGCAGGACCGACAGCGCAGCAAGCACGACGGCCGCGTCGAAGGCAAAGGGGGAGACGAAGTGGTGCAGCGGCCCGAGACCCACGACGACGTCGGTGGCGTAGAGCGCCGTGGCGGCGAGGGCGAGCCCGAGGGTCGCGCGCACGAGGAGTCGTTCGCGGCGTGTCGGGACCACGAGGGGTAGATCGGCCTCCAGGGCGGAGACGTTGAGCGGTCGTCTAGCTAGCGTTGGCCTGGTTGGCGCCATCCGGGTAGCCAGGTGGCGTGGCAGGCGGCGGGGACGTTGGCGTCGTTGGTGAACACGGGGTTCATGACGTTGCCAGGCTTGAGCGTGTGTTGGTGGCCGAGGAGGTGTCCCATCTCGTGGGTGACGGTGAGGCAGAACATGCCCCAGTCGCTTTCCATGTCGGTCGGGGTCGCCCATTGCCAGTGCGCGAGCGAGATGGTGCAGTTGGTGTAGGTCGAGGCTGGCGCGTTGAGGTTGTCGGCTCCGAGGGATGAGTTGAACGTGACCCAGCCGTCGGTCCTGGAGGCAAGGCCGGGGGCGAGGGGGCTGTCGGCGACGATCTTGATTTGCCCGGCGCAGGGTGTGGCTCCCCAGAACCGCTCGGCGACCGCTGCCGCGGTGTTGGCCGGGTTGCGGCTGTTGACCGAGGCGCGCTTGGCAGCGGTCGTGCGGTGGGCGCGAGTACGGTGAGCGGCGTGGCGGGTCTCTGATGCCCGCGAGGCGGGCGCGGAGGCGGCGCCGGCGGCGGACGCGGGGGCAAGCAGTGCGGCGGCCAGGAGAGCAAGAGTCAGGAGTCGGTTCATGTTCTCTAGCGTGCGGCGCCAGAGCTTGTTTTTCGTCCGCCGTGGCGGGTGATCTTGGCGGGGGTCGGGGGACGGGGCGGGTGAGGCCGGGCTCATCCTTAACGCCCAGATTGCCGATGCACGGAAGGGCACGCCGGCTGCGCGGCGGCCACCTGATGTCCGCCTCTCCCCAGATCACCCTCGTCGTCGCCCGGTTTGAGGATCTCCTCGCCCGGGGGTTGCGGGTCGTGATCGACAGCGATGCTGGGCTGGAGGTGCTGGCGGGCGATCTCGAACCCGATCGCATCGATGTGATGCTGCGTGCCCATCGCCCACGGGTGGCGATCCTCGATCTCGATGCCATGCCGAAGCTGGCGCGGGTCCGCGAGCTCAGCCGCCAGCATCCGAACACTCGGTTGGTGCTGCTGGCCAGTCGCCCGACGATGACTGCGTGCGCTCAGTTGCTCGCCTTTGGGGCGAGCGCGTGTTTGGGTAGGGATGCCCAGGCGCGCGATGTCCTGACCGCGATTCACCTCGCGTCCCGCGGCCTTCAGTTGACCCCTCGGCAGAGCAGCGAGCCGGGCGCGCTGCCAGTCGCGGGGTCCCAGCTGCTCACGCAGCGCGAGGCCGAGGTACTTCCGATGCTCCAGCGGGGCAGCTCCAACGCCCAGATCGCCCTGGCGCTACAGGTTGGTGTGGAGACCGTTCGCACCCACGCGCGCAACATCTACCGCAAGCTTGGTGTCGCCTCGCGCCGCGAGCTGACGGCGCTGCCGCCTCGCGTCCTTCCCGAAGACGCCGACGACGCGACCGAACATCCGGTGCGTTGGTGGGCTACCACGACGCGCGAAAGACAGCGCCGGCCCAGCTCACTGCGCTAACCCGGATCGTGCATGAGCCCGTGGGATGTAGGCGTTGGGCGGTTGCGGGAGCGGCTGTGAGGTGAGCGGCACCCAGGGTGGGGCCACACCGCGACCTCGCCACGCTCGTGATCGCCGTCGAGCGTCACACCCTCCACGCCGCCCCCAAGGACCACGTCCGGCAGGAGATCACCGAGCCCGTTACCGTCTGACCAACCCCGGGAGATCGCCGCCGAAGTTCCACGACGATCCGGACATCCTCCGCGCGCGTCCGCGTCGACCCAGGCTGCAACCCGGTCCTCTTTCGCCGCATGGCGGTGGTGCGCAGCGTCCTCCGTGCGCCCACGTCGCTCGTCCTGATCGGCGGTCACGTCGTGCTGGCCGCGGCCTCATGGCCCTCGCGCGCGCGCTCGTGACCGGCTGCGGCGCTCTCCATGGCCTCGGCCGCCCGGCGGACCGCCCCCTCCGCGCGCTCGCGTTCGGTCTCGGTGCGCTGTGGCTCGGGCCGGCCCCGAGCTCCGCGGCGCGCTCGCCCGCCACCCGCGCGCGCTCGTGCGCGGCCGCGGCGCGGTGTGCCGCCGCCTCCCGCGCCTCGTCGGCCTGCCGATTCACGCGCTCGTACCGGTCGTCCATGGAAGTCATCCTGCCCGCGCCGGACCCCTCACGCAACTCGGCTAGCGTGAGGGAGATGGAAGGGAACGTCACCGACCCGCGGGGCCACCTGGAGGACGCCGAGACCTTCATGAGCGCGCGCCGGCCCCCCGGTGACGAGCTCGCCCAGCCGGCCAGCGCCATCGAGCCCCCCTCCGTGCCCGACGGGACGTTCGTGAAGGTCGCCCCCGAGGACCACCCGCTCCCCCGCGCCTGCGAGGTCACCGTCTACTTCCAGGACTACCACCGCTCGAGCTCAAAGCTCGGCCGCTTCGGGAAGATCGTGGGGATCGACCTCGCCGGCGGCGAGTACCTCGTGATGCTCGACAACTTCGAGTGCCTCGCCGTCCCCATGCGCCGCGTGGAGTGGAGCAAGGTCGCGACCTGAGCACGGCGCTCGCCGCGCTGGGCGTCGCGCTCGCCCTCTACGCGCTCTTCGTCCTCGCCCTCTTCCTCGCGGGACGCCGGAGCGACGCCCGCGCCCTGGCGGGCTTCATCCCCGTCGCCGGCCAGCTCGACGACGCGTTCGTCCTCGCGCTCGTGCTCCGATCGGTACTGAGGGGCAGCGGTCCGGAGCTCGTCCGCGAGCACTGGCGGGGCCCGGGGCGCTCACTGGCGGTGGTGCTGCGGCTTGCGGGCGCCTCGTAGCCCCTGCGCAGCAACGTCGGAGGTTGTCCCGTAGCTCGTAGAACTTCGTAGGTGGCGGTCCTCCCGCCTCGTCCGCTGCTGCTGGCAGCGTGGCGAGTGCGAACAAGTCCATCGAGACAGGAGAACCACCATGAGGAACGTAGA
>JAABUT010000171.1_pt1 | contig 119169 bp, 138 predicted proteins | sample 5559281 | NCBI WGS metagenome assembly JAABUT01 (sample SAMN10711880, study PRJNA513359) | rock metagenome | isolation source: Antarctica rocks | place: Antarctica: Victoria Land, Ricker Hills nord | collected 2016-01-04 | reverse complement strand
AATGAAAAACCCCCACCCCCCCCCCCCCCCCCCCCCCCCCCCCCCCCGGCTCCTTCCAATCTCCTCTCTTCCCCTACCTCCTAACCTCCTCTATCCGCCTCCACCATCTCCCTCCTCAACCCCCCTCCCTCCCTTCGTCCCTCACTAGAACCCGTCCATAAAAAAGCCACCATCCAGCTTTCAGCATTCAACGTCCAACTTTCATATCTCAACTGAACTTTTCTGATGATCTGGGTAGAATGGTTTCGTTTCGGTTGGGTAGGTAAGGGGAGGAGTGGAGGAGTGGAGGAGTGGGTAGTGAGCAGGAGGTAGGGAATTTGTGTTTTCAGGGGAAATTTGGATTAGTGGAGTTGGGGATTGAGTGGGGTTCGAGATTTGAGGGGGTGGAGTTGTGTTTTATGGTTTTAGCGTATGCAGAAAGCTCTGCATTCCTTGGCATTCATTTTTGCGCTGCCCCACGGTGTCCCTTTGTATGAGGAATTCGAAATTCAACCCCACCGCCCCCCCAATTGCCCAAAATTGAAGCTATTCAGACCTCTTTGTTTGTTGACGTTCCTGACGCATTTCCAGCTATGACCGGCCCACTACCTGCAGCGATTCGCTCCAGAATCGTACGGCTTCTACTACTTCATTGGCAACCCCCCGCCATCGTCGAAGAAGTCCACTGCTGTCCTAGAACGGTGTATAGCATCCGAGAAAATCTCTTCATGTATTCGTCACCGTTTAAACCTCAGTTTCGGCCCAAAGGGACCCCCCGCAAGGTGTTTAAGGCAGCTGGAAATGGCCTCATAGCCTACCTCGAAGAACAGCCGTGAGCCATGCAGAAAGAGATGATCTGATACATATGAGAGAAGTGGAACATTAACGTGCATCAATTCACGATATCAAGAATTCTGAAGAAGAGAGGCTGAAGTAATAAAAAAGAACAGCGTGTAGGAGTCAGACAAAACGATGAGCTTCGTTTGAATTGAGTAGCAGACATGCTTCGTTTAACGATCGAACAGCTCGTGTTCGTGAATGAGTCTTTATTCAACGAGATCACAGGCTGACGTCATCAAGCCTCTTCACGAGCTTTATTGTCTCTCAATCTTTGAGCAGCATCAGCCCAATTCTGTTGTTCTTTTCGAAGCTTTGCACGCGCAGCAACTTCTGCAGCTGAAAAAGTCACTGATCTTCCAGCTTTATCTTTAGGAACGCCGGGTTCGTTCCCTCAATATTCAGAACGTAACGACGATGCGGGTGAATCAGGCCGTGGACGTCTTAGTGAAGGAGGTTCAGGTCGTCGAGGAAGTGAAGGCAACTGAGGTTCAGAAGGCGAGGATTGCGGAGGAGTTGAAGGCAACCGGGGTTCATCTACATCCGGTGGAATGAGAGCTCCTCTACGGCGACGGCCGGAGAGGGCAGCTCGATCAGTGGTCTTTGACGGCTGTTCAGCCCGAGTCGTCGGTTTCCTACGCCTTCCGGATGCTCTAGAGGGGGTGAGGAGATCATCTAGAGGTAGGTTTTGACTCCGGCGTTGAGGCATTTCGAATAAAAACGGTTATAAGAACGTCAGGAACGTCAACAAACAAAGAGGTCTGAATAGCTTCAATTTTGGGCAATTGAGGGGGCGATGGGGTTGAATTTCGAATTCCTCATACAAAGGGACACCGTGGGGCAGCGCAAAAATGAATGCCAAGGAATGCAGAGCTTTCTGCATACGCTAATTTTGGCAGTTTCGATGGTTCGGTTTTGCTCTTCTCTTATTTTCTTTTTTCTTTTTGCGGATTTTTTTCGATCAATTCTCCTTTATGCGTTCATAAAAAATCAAAGTAAGAAAGTACGAAAGACTATCCAGTAATCTTCTAAAACTCTAGCACGGTTCACAAGAGACAAACACTACACCCCTTCAAAACAAGCACTCAAGTCCTTCATAAAAGAGCACGCATTATCGCTCGATAAAACCTCGTAGCATATGTAAAACCGCTTCCACGAACACGGTTCACCACCTCACCACCTCACCAACCCCAGCAATTCAAACCCCTCTCCCCCCCACACCAAGCCCGTCCCATCTCCCCAATGGCAACTCGAAGAACACCTCCCCATCTCCAACGAGAATCGAACCTCGAACCAAAAAGCGGAAAGAGGAAAGAGGAAAGAGGAAAGAGGAAATACCCTGACTCGTTCTAGTAAGTAACAGCACTATAACCACGTCAGACGGTCGATACCGTGCACCAGATTCGTGATGAGTTTCTGCGCTGATGTTTTGGTATCTGGATTTAGGACGAGTAATGGGATGGTTGGGTAGTTTTTGTTTCGGGGGTAGTGAGGAGTGTTTGGTCGGGAAGGGGGGGGGTAAAGTGAGTATACTGTTGTAGTAGTGGGTGCTTCCCTTCTTTCGACAATTCTGTTCTCGCCGTCATCATGGCTACAGTATAACCACCAAGCTAAAGTCAGTTTCATTAACAAACCAGATGTGATTCGCAAGCCTGTATTCGTCTGGTTATTGCACATGTATTGCCAGGTAGGGTAATGCCTATGGAACAACTGCTACTAAAAGCCAAAGCTTCTCTGAAGTGCATCTCTCAAATATCGTCTCTGGTCACTTTGTTTACCTGCAAGTTGACTGAAGCCCCCATCCTTCTTCCCCCTTCATCTTACTTAACATGCATGCATTTCCCCACTTCCCACTCCTTGCCAATCGCTCTCACCACCCTTCCCCACCACACGCCTCCCGTCCCATACCATCTCCCGCAAATGAACCGCAAATGAAACCTACCCATCCGTCGACCACTTCACCTCCGCCCTCTCAGCCTCATCCCAGCACGCATCACAGAATGCCAGGCCAGTTTCGGAGGCTGAGGGTATGGCTGGGGTGGTGTCGCAGATGATGCATCGGGGGTTGGATGGTGGGAGATGGCGTCGCGATGTTGGCAGAGGGATTGTTCGAGTAGTTGCAGTATGGACTGCTCGATCTCTGGCATGGTCTGTTGATGAGGAACCAAACCCGAGGCGAGACGGATGGGGAGAAGATGGGATAGATCTGTCAGATGGTCGATGATCCTTGGAAACATTGAAACGGACTCTGCGTCTTGGCGCCGGCTGACGTGGGGACGGCGGAGAGGTGAGAGAAGTCGTGGAAGACGAGGCGCTGTCTGTTGGTTGCTGGGTACCTGTCTCATCCGCTGCTGCCGCCGCTGTGGACGGAGGGTGTGCCTGATGACACGGACAACCGGTGCAGCGTATCTCTGGGTCTTGTGCCTGTGGAGGAGAAGCCCGTGATGGCGGCGGAACCGCCTTTGGCTTTTTTGCTTTCTTTCCTTGTTCTGAATGCACATAGCCATACGGAAACGGATGTTCGAAAGTTCCCAAAGGCGCACTCGGATCTGGCGGGCGTACATGAACGTACTGGTCGGGTCGGAGGGGGAAGGACGGCGGGGATGGGGGAATGTTTAGAGAGGAAGATGTGCCGGTAGAGAGGGAAGCGTAGACGGGTTGGCGGGGTCCCCAGTTGTGGGTAGGCATTGGTGCGAGGAAATCGTGGATCAGGATTGGGGATATCGATGAGGATGAACCTGTCGACTATTGAGAGAGGTAGTGAAAGGAAAGGAAAGGAAAGGAAAGGAAGCGAGAGTTGGAGAGGTGGAGACTATGGAGAAGGTGGGGAAGTTGATGGGAGTGAATGGGAAGACCCGAATCATGTTGTGGAAGTCACTTGTGAGCATTTGAAATGTAAATAATGTGACTTGATCTGTAGTTACTTGAATGAGCCAAACTAGAAGCTATTTGGGTATCATTGCGTCCGAGTTTTTGATCTTAGAGCTTCAGATCCAGGGACTGATAAGCCGGAGCAACAACCGCGACTCTGATATCCAAGGACTTCGAACTTTCGAGCGATCGATCCTGGACGTTGAACTGATGGACATTTAGAAGCTTGGATATTGACAGCCAGGGATGAAATCTACTCATAGCTTAAGGCGCCAATTGGCAGATTCGACAATATAGTAAGTTTCACTATGATGACATAACATAGGATCCAATGACGAAGGAATGATGCCGGAACAATTATGGAGGTCTAAGAATAGTAAGATGTATGAAAGTCTTCAAATACTGAACTGCAAGGGAGAAGTAATCCGTTGATTGCAAGAACTCGATACATATTTGCATCGGATGATGGCCATATACATGAGCGGAAGGATACCGAGGCTGGCGAAACCCATATTGCATGTTTGGATGGCTTCATAGCTGCCTAGGTTTATTCTTACACCAGAAAGTCGTCTTCAGTGACTTTTTTCTTCGGCTTCACCGTCCTCCCCTTCTTAGTCCGCTTCTCAAATCTTGCTTTGGGCCCCTTATACTTGACATCCTCGGTCCCGTCCGCTCCTGCCTCAAGCTTATACTCATTCTTCCCGCTCGCCTTCTTTAGGCCCAGTCGGATGTTTCTGTAGATCCTTGTTTTGGCCCCAAGAGCCCACAAGTCCCCCCAATTAGATTTTCGGGCATCCCGATAGGCCTGTTTCCCGAAAGACTTGGGGACGGTCCACCGCTCGATGCGCCCGGCTGGTGTACATAGATCGAGGGTAACATGGCCACGGCGCTTCAACGGGGGGAGAATGGATCGCGGGAGACTTAGCGTGTGGAGAGGTGTTTCAGGTTCGAACATTTCAGACTCAAGTATTTCAGCTTCATGTTCTTCAGCTTCTGGAGCAGCTGAAAGACCTTCTGACTGATCGTGGCGACCCCAGAATTTGTCTCCTCCATATCCAGCAAAGGCAGCATCAGTGGCAGGCTGTCCTTGCACGATGTTGTGGACCTTTCGTTGATCTACTCCGCGTTGAACGGCCAAATAGCTGAACTTGATATCTTCATGATTTCTGTCCTTTATAGCTAGAATGCGTTGTAGATAAGGGGGGCGGACATAGCGCTGCGAGAAGTGACAGTAGTCCTTTCTCCCCTTGGTCTCGCCAGATGTGGGATACATGGGACATTGGAAGTGATTCGTACATGGAGCAATGATCATGCCGCTCTCTTTTGGCCTGTAACGCCCTCCGAAGGGTTCCTGGATCTGATTTTCGACTTGGAGAGATTCCGGAGATGCGATATGGTACTTCAGCAAGGCTTCACGAGCACCAGCGATCAACTCGAACCCTCGAGGTACACCTTTCTCAATAAGAACAAGCACACCCCCATTTGGGTTCAGTAAAGACCAAAAGTTCTGGACCTGGTTCTTCCTCGTATAGTCTTCTTTCAAAGTCCACAAAGTATTAGGTGCTACGATGATATCATACTGTTTCCGCGGCTGAGCTGTGTTCTTGTCGCCAAGTGAAGGGTGATCTTTATTAGGGTTGTAGTCAGGCAGTCGGGGTAAGAAGGTAGTATCGTCCAACAGCCTGCTAGCACGGTTTCGCAGTACGGGAGATCCCGTCACAACTGTTGCTTTCCCAAGAGGAGCAGGCTTACCAGGCGGCACTCCGTCAGGATGCATGAGTTCCCACTCAGTGCGCAGAATCTCTCGCCACGCCTGAATACCAGCTCCTCCTGCCCCTGCATCCAAGATAAGAGGACCGCCTTTCTTAGCCAGGAGATCACGAATCCATTCCGGACCCAAACGCTTTCTTGTTTCGACCAAAGTACTCATTACTGTAACATACGCCCCAGGCATAATGGCAGCCATAAATACATTGCCTTCCATTTCACCCATCTTGGACTGTGATGCCTCGAGTGCGATCGGAGCCTGTGTCTTTTTGAGCTTTGACATTGGAGTAGCAGTAGAATTTGGCAGAGCGGGTCCCCCAAAGATTTTTTGTGCTACTTCTGTAAGATGTTTGTTATTCGCCGCGGCGAGTAATGAGGTGATGGGTCCAACGACAGTATCGTGTGGCAAATGAAGGGTGGCAGGGGATGTTCTGGATCTTGCAGCGGCAGTAGAAGGATGCGTTCTTAAAGCGTCACCCGTCTGGTACGAGCCGTCCTCCCTATCAATCTCATCGAAATCGGGTTCTTCTTCACTTATCTCTTCTTGGTCAACATCTTCTTGAGCTTCGTCCACAACATAGTCTTCCTCGATAGTTGAAGCTTCTTGTCCATCTCCCCTACCAAGTTCTGCATTTTGTGCCGCAGCGATATCCCGAAAGAGAGCGTATCTAGCCTTGAATTCGTCCCCTTCAACTTCGGCAAAAGTGTCCGGCTCATTAGTATCTGAGAGTTCAGCTTCTCCAGAAGGTTCTACCCTTTCTATATTGTATTCAACCTCCTCGAGATCACCATCTGCATTCTCCCTTAGAAGTGTATTCCCAGATGGCTCGTCCTCTTCAAAACCCTCTTCTTCCAAGTCCTGCAGGAGTTTCACGTCTTCAGGCCTCGTAGCTCTCAAAGGCGAACCATACAGTCTCTCGTAGATGATATACTCCTGAGGCGAAAGAAAATCTGGGGGCAAGGTCTCCCCAAAATTTTGACGTGCCTGCCGCACCATTGCTTCCATCTGCGCTGGCGTTTTAGGAAGTTGGCCATCCTCATGCTCCCCAGTAGCTTCATTCGCCAATTGCCTGACCTTTGCCGACGTAAATGGCCTTGTTTGTGATCTTGATGTAATTTTTGGACGGGACCATACTACGTATCGCGGACTAGAAGATTTCGCTGTGGAGCAAAAGCCATTCCTGAACAAGAAGAGGAGCTGGGATGAACATGCAGTACAAATCTGCTGTGTAGGCCGGAAGGCTGACATACTCGAGAGAACAGGCTTTGTTAAACAATTTAGACGTTGCTGGCCACGGGCTAACGCTCGGGTCTGGACTAGCGTCCCCAGAAAGATCAGTCTGTCACGGAAAACCTCACAGATTCCAACCCTACTCACAATCTATTCTTTGTGTCTCCACGCCAAAGATTCTACTTTAATTATGGCCACGAAGGCACCAAGACTACGCTGTCTCTACGCACCTCCTATCGCCCAACCCCGACCATCCCACCGCTCTTCCCGCGCCTTCGCCACCGTAGCCCCCTCCCCCACCGAATCCAACCAAACTTCCCCCCGCCGCCAAACCACCTTCAGCGACCGCCTCAACTCTGGTCCCTCTCTCGACGAATTCGTGACCGGTTCACCTTCTCTCGAACCTCCCGCTCCACCGTCCTCTGAATTCTCCACGCCCCCAATCACATCACCTCCCCTACGCACCGCCCTTGTCGGGCCTCCAGGCCGTCAAAAAACAATCACCCGCCTTCCCACATGGCTACAGACCCCAATACCAAATAATGAGAACTACAAGAAAATAAAATCAGACCTGCGCGGGCTGAACCTGCACACCGTCTGCGAAGAAGCCCGCTGCCCCAACATTTCCGACTGCTGGGGCGGTAGCTCTGGCAAATCCGCCGCCACGGCTACGATCATGCTCATGGGCGACACATGCACCAGGGGTTGTCGGTTCTGCTCTGTTAAAACCAGCAAAGCGCCCCCGCCACTGGACCCACATGAGCCGGAGCACACAGCAGAGGCGCTACGGCGTTGGGGGCTGGGATATGTGGTCCTCACGTCTGTCGATAGGGATGATTTGGCAGATGGCGGGGCGTGGCATTTTGCGGAGACGGTGCGGAAGATTAAGAGCAAGGCGCCTGGGATGCTGGTGGAGGCATTGACAGGAGATTATGCTGGCGATCTCGAGATGGTAGATTTGGTCGCGCAGAGCGGGCTGGACGTGTACGCGCACAACGTCGAAACAGTGGAGGCGCTGACGCCAATGGTGCGGGATCGCCGAGCGACATTCCGGCAAAGCTTGCGCGTGCTCGAGCAGGCGAAGAAGGGCAGGGAGGACATGATCACCAAAACAAGCATCATGCTCGGCCTGGGCGAAACCGAAGCCCAGCTCTGGGAAACCCTGCGTGAACTCCGCACCGTCGACGTCGACGTCGTGACATTCGGGCAATATATGCGCCCCACGAAACGGCACATGCAGGTGCACGAATACGTCACGCCCGAGGTGTTTGGGCTGTGGCGGCAGAGAGCGCTGGATATGGGGTTCTTGTACTGCGCTAGTGGGCCGTTGGTCAGGAGTTCTTACAAAGCTGGGGAGGCGTTTATTGAGAATGTGCTGAAGAAGAGGGCGGGGAAGAGGGAGACTGTTATGGCGGAGGCGGCGGGTGAGGTTGGCCGAAGGACGTCTATATGATCAGGGGACTTCTGGGAGGCATTTAACATGGTCTTCATCGAGAGCATAAATCTCGGCGTTAGGAGCTTGGTTTCCATCCTCGAAGATGTAGAGGGGAACCCGTACATATCTTTATAAATGATCCCTCATCTGCAGCGACAAGAATAATCAAAACCAGATAATGAAGGCTTAGATGGATTATCAACTATACTCCTAAATAATCGTACGACGTCCGCCCTCATCAGCTACATAAATCAACCAGGTAAATTACCACATCGTGATATCTCACCTCTTCTCCCCTTTTGGGCCTTCCGAGATCATGCGTAGGAAAGGGCATAATAGCAATTAATTAAAGCTGAACACCGCGTACAAGCACTTTGAGCGAGTGTTGGGGTATAGTGATACCTCTTTCCATCTCTCTTTTCTCTCCACAATCCAACCCACACTTCATTAAACGATCGCCCGAGCGAACTGCCAACCCTGAAAGGTCTCATCCGGTCTCTCAGATCTCGGTAATGTATTCATCCTTCACCACTCTCCGCTGGCTCTCGTTGTCAATAAAGCTGCCCCTATTGTGCACCGTCTTCTTCCTGCCCATAAAGTTCCTTCCCCCGCCGCTCTTCCGCGACTTGGAGTGTCCGCTGTTACCAGACGTAGCACCACCGATGCAGAAGAGCACGGTTGAGAGGAACAGGCAGGCGACGGCGGCCCACATGAAGCCGAAGTTGTAGCGGCCCAATGAGGCACTCTTGCCGAGAGAACGGAAATTGTTTCGGCCCATGACGTAGGCGGCTGTCATCAGCGCTGCGGTGAGGGTCTGAAAGAAGAGAGCCACGAGGCAGAGAGCGCCGGACAGGTAGGAGCCGATGCGGGAGCAGAGGGCTAGAAGGCCGAGGAAGAGAGCACAGACGGCGAAGAAGAGGCCGATGAGGACAAAGGCGAACATGAATCGGGTGAGGTAGAAATATTTGTGCGTCCTGCCATGGCTATCAGCATACATTCACTCAACTGAACTGCGAAATGTAAGTCCTACCCAATAAACTGCGGAGGTACATTCTTCTCCGACCCAAAATTCCTTGGTGGATCGAAAGGATACGCAGCGTGCACAGCCGGACACGCGTCACGGCCATTGTTGACACTGCAAGAGTTCCAGAAGGTCCACCGTGTGAGGGGGGCAGCTCCGGGAATCCCTGAGGTGTCGGCTTCGAGGAAGTAGTATTGGTTTGTGGGGTTGGTGCCAACAGCGCCGCCTAAAAGAGTAAGGAGCATTAGGAGGACGGCGCCCGCGATGAGGAATAGGGACGCAAAGCCCAGGAAGGGTCCTGGATTTGGTTAGCAAGGGCTTTGCCGGCTTTATTCGCCAACCGGGGGGTTTGATTGCTCACGTGGATTCATGTCGAGAGTGTTGTGTATTGTTTACAGGTTCTCTGTTGACGAGTTAGATTGTTGCCATTGAGTGTCGTGAAGGAGGTGATAAAGGTGAAACATACCAAGCACCAGAACAAGAAACTTCGGCAGAAGGACAGATGGAGAAAAAGGAAGGTGGGCACGAGGATCCAATATGATGGTGTTCGGGGGTTTCTGCAGAAGTCAGTGACGACTGAGAGTTTTGGTCCAACGCTAATTCTTTTAGGACTAGCTCGAGCAAATTCCAAGGAACAGCAGTTGCGGTGCGATCTACGTCATCCCGTGGTAATCCGCCCATTCGATTCGATTCCACGGCAATTCGGATGAGAGGGAACAAATGAACAATTCAACAGCGACAGAGGAGTTCAGAGATCTGAAGAGATACATTCAACTAAGACATACAGACATACAGGTACTTTAGATAGACACAGGACAAATGTATGAATTGAAGAGATGTTTGTTCTCATGATCCTTCGACCTTTCCCTATTCTATGACTGCGATGATCGAGAACGCACATCTCCCGGCTTCCCGCCAAGGAAGCCGACTGAAATGCATGCCAAGCAACCACGTGAGCTGATACGCTTAGGGCTTCACCATTAATGACCTTACCTAAGGTAGTCTTCAATTGAACATTACCATGTCCGCTGCAGTCTGGCCACCCATCTGCCACGAGCAGCTGATCAAAGAAGAAGAAGACGCCCTGGTAGCTAACCTCTCGTTTTCTGAACTCTCACAGTAACAGAGTCCCCCATGCTTAGACGTACCCTAGGCATGTGAACTCGAATGGCTCCTAAACACCCTACAAGATACTCTAGCATCACTGAAGAGCGGACTGGAAGAATGCGTTGCTTTGCTCGCACCCCAAGAACCGGGGTCAACGCTTGCTCTTTCTTCTCTGCGTTCCGAGAGTGTCAAGGGCTTTGTGACTAGGGTTGGGACACGGATTGTCAAGGGGGTAAAGCTCCCTTATGTTCTGCTTTCTATGATCTATGTTTCCCCCTCCTTCTACTTGCTACCAATCACCACTCATTTGACCTTTCTTTTGTGCATGGTTATGCTCTTGACTTCCCCACCCCACAACCCACTCCCTCCTCCTCACCCAATATAACCTCACACCCTCACCAGGACATACACCTCCGCCTCCCCACCCTCCCTCCACCCCCCCGCTCTCCCCATCCCTCCTACCCCCTCCACCTCGCCACCCCCGTCCCCTTACCTCAACTCGCTGCCCTCCTCACCCTCCTCAACCACGCCCTCGACATCATCGACATCAGCACCTGGACCGGAGACCCGCACAATGGCTCCTTCATCGCGGGCCAACTAAAGCTTTTGGCGGAGACCATCGGGGAGGCGCGGGGGACGATGGGAGGAGGAGAGGAGGGGGTGTCGGGGAAGTGGTGGGAAGAGGTCCTGGGTGAAGATGTAGGTGCAACTTCGGGATCCCAGATGCTCAACCGACTGTCTAAGAACAAACCAGACATTCTCCCATCCCCTCCCCCCTACCCTCTCCTTCCACCTCTCCATCTCCTCCGCCGCCCTCGTCCTCACCCTCCGCACCCTCGCCCCCGCCACCGACGACCCCTCCTCCCTTTCCGCCTTCTCCCTCCGCCACCGTCTCGGCCTCGCGCCCAAATTGCCCGAGCACGACGAGAGTAACGTATTATTCCCCCTTTTCCTCTTCCCCCATTCGACCACCATCCCCACAACCGTATGTTCCCCATTCCCGTATAAACCAACTAACCCCCCACACCCCCAGCAAACCTTCCACTACCACAATTCCGAGGTTCGCGTCCGGGAGAAAGTCAGAGTGGAGTCTCAGGATCCGAGCCTGATAGCTGTGATGGCTAAGCTAAGCGCGTTGGGGCATGGGGTGGCGGTTTGGCGGAGGGCGCTTGGGGTTGTGATGGGCGTGGAGGGAGAGGGGGAAGGCGAAGGGTAGATTGTAGGGGTGGGAGTGATGGGCTTGTGCGTTGGCGGATTTCACATTCAGTCTACACCCGGCGGTCGCACAATGTCGAGGTTCCTGCCATGCAGGCAGTGTAAGATATCGAGATGTGAGACATTGGGCGGTCTAGGTTCGAAATCTGAGAATAACAACAAATCGATGGAACGATTTTAGAAATTATTGTCTGCTATATTCTTGTTTGATCCGACATCACCAACCCCTAACCCCCCAAAACCCAATCCCCCCACTCCCGCCACAAATCACGTCCCCCCACCCTTCCCCATCTCAACCTCCCCCAGCACATCCACCCCACCACCCTCAGCACCCATAACCGCATCAAACCCCCCAAACCCTTCCTCAACCACCCACCTCGCTCCCCCGGCCCCCATCAAAACCTCACAGCTCCACCCCACAACCAACAACCCCGGCGGCCGACTCCCTTCCTGCTCCACCGCCTCACACACATGCGCAAGGGTACTTCGGATGACCCGCTGATCGGGGCAGGAAGCGCGTTCGAGGACGGCGCAGGGGGTTGAGAGCGGCCAGGGGGGGTTGCTTATTGAGGAGGGGTTGGAGGGATCAGTGGGGGTTCCGGTAAGGGAGGTGATGAGAGAGGTGAGGCGGTGTAGGGACATGAGGAAGATGACGGTTTGGGTGGGGATGTACGGGGGAGGTGAGGGCGCGGCGCCTTTGCGGCCGGTGCCGGTGCAGATAAGCACTTGGTCGCTTACACTCCGGTGTGTGGCTGGGATTGCTGCAAACAGCGGCGCACTCAACGCGCTTGTGATCCCTGGAAGCACGATCGGCGTGAACCCCTTCTCCCTGAAAAATGCAAACTCCTCGGCTCCACGGCCGTAGATGTAGGGATCCCCTTGTTTCAGGCGCAGAACAGTGAGGCCTTTTCTTAAGGCTTCAAGACCGAGGGTCAGAAGTTCTTCTTGTGCTGCTTCGGCGTTGCCGGGGAATTTGCGGGCAATATGTACGGGTGTTCTACGCGGGATGAGATCGAGGACAGGTGCGGGGACGAGTTTGTCTGCTAAAATGACGTCGGCGCTTTGGATCGCGCGGTGGGTGGCAAGGGTTAAGAGGGAAGGGGAACCGGGCCCGGAGCCTGCAAGAATGATTTTCGGTGGCAGACGAGAGCGGGTGTCGAGGGCTGTGGCGTCGAGGGGAGCTGTTGTGGTGGCGCTGATGGTTGAGGAGGTATAAGACTGGAGAATGGTGTCGATATCAGCGTCTGTGATCGAGGCGAGGCGGCGGAGGGACCAATATTCGCAAATTTGCGAGAGCCAGCGCATACGGCGGGTTTTGGCTGCGTTCAAATCAGAGTCAGTGACCAATTGGTTGAAAGTGGACTTTTGGGCTGTGGTGTCATCGTCTTCGCCTTCGACGCTCAGGTCGTCGAGGGCTTGGACTCGGTGGTCTTCTTCCCAGATACGCCGCCGGATGGTACCTAAGCGTTCAATTGCGAAGCCTAGATTTGGTGGGAGAGATGAAGCGATTTCTCGTCTAATCCGTGATGCAAGCTTGCAGCCCTTGCCAGATGTGGTAATCCCAATTTGTAGAGGCCCGTCGGAATGGGTAGACAGCAGGGTGAAAGTGCAAAGGTTTGGGGCATCGGTAACATTGACTGGTACGCGCAGGCGTCGGCATAATGATGATATATCTGTGCCTACAAGAGTTAGATTGGCGGTCTTGTACAACTCTTCGGTAGCCCACTTACTCAAAGGTGACTTCCCTCCCAGTGTCACAAAGACTGCGTCCACGACGTTCCCAACTTCATCTCTTCCAAGTCTTTCAACATCCTCAGCCTCGAATGTCTTCTTGATCCACTCGACCTCACCATTCTCAACCCTCTTCATCAACACATAGTGAATCTCTGCATCTGCAGGCGCAATGATTTTAGGCTTCGCTCCAACCTCAATGCTCTTGGCGCATCTGGCACTTGCCAGAGGGTTCGAGCCAACGATCAAGTGAATGTGACCAGCGGAATCTTGAGCAGTGAGCATAGGCGCAGGCATCTCTGACCGTATTCAAGTTCCTCCAATGATTGTAGCGGCTCTCAGGCAATTCAAGCAATTAGCCAATACCAGATTTTACTCCTCGAGGAACGTTGTAAGGAACTTCAAGAGACCAACACGCAAGCCTTCCTTTGAGGCAATCCGCTTTTGAGATACCGTGCTGCATTTTATTGGGTAGTGAGAATGCTGAGGCAAAATACTAACTATTGCACCGATAACGCCATTTGACGAAAAGAAAATTGGGGTTAGGTCGAAGTTATCGATACTCTAATCCCTGAGCCGCGGAGATAGCAACTCTTTGGCCCGATAGGGCAGAGTACTGTAAGGCTAGGATAACCATCTACTGGAGTTTCAGTAGAGATGATTTGTACCGACGAGGCGGATTAAAAAACAGTAGACCAAGGCGAATAGCAGGATGACGGCACGTTATACCCAAGATGAATGGCTCAGCATAATCGGTGGAGCAGAAAAGAATCTGCCTCTCACTAGAACTGTATACAAGGCTGCGAAGCTTGGCACAGAAGCTTTCCCCAAATGTATAGATCATACATTGCTGAAGCTCGATGCTACGAAAGAACAGATTGAAGTGCTCTGTGAGGAGGCCATGAAGTACAATTTCAAGGTATCGCTCGAACATCCTAGCCATTCTTTATTGGAAGCTTAATGTCTTATTTGAATATCAGAGAGAGAGATGAACGGCTTCCCTAGCGTAACTCTTGATGTGCCAACTGATGCCAGTCATTAAAGAATCCTATCATTATCAGATATGAGAAGAGAAAGGCTAATTGCTTGTGCTATAGTCTGTGTGTGTACGTCTCAAATGGGTGGCCCATGCCACTTACCAACTACGTGGTAGCTCAGTTTTTGTTGCATGTGTGGTTGGCTTTCATGAAGGAACCTACTCCACAACCGAGAAAGTCCTGTGAGAGAGCCTGAAACAGCTTTTGTCAAATCTGAGCTCATAGATGGCAGTGAGGCGAAGGATGCCGTTGGAATGGGAGCTAAAGAGCTCGACATGGTGCTAAACTATGGCCAACTCAAGGAGAAACGCTACTCTGAGGTTTACACAGACATCGCGGCTGTTCGCAGTGTTGCACCTGATCCGGTCGTTCTCAAAGTTATCTTGGAAACTTCCCAACTTTCTCGTCACGATATTGTAGCAGGCTGTAAGATTGCAGAAGCTGCAGGTGCTGATTTTGTCAAGACAAGCACCGGGTTCAACGGTCCAGGAGCTACCGAAGAGAATGTAAGCTTGATGAGAAATGTTGTGGGTAAGAGCATGAAAGTCAAGGCAAGTGGAGGCATCAAAACCGTGAGCGACTGCATTACCATGATGGAAGCAGGCGCCGAGAGGATTGGTTGCAGTAGCGGAACATCGATTATGGAAGAAGCCAAAAAGGTTCTCGGAGACATTACCCACAAGGTCGGAAAGTAAAGCAGACGTAGGCAAAAATCAGTGCCTGCATTGAGGATGTTCGTTGCCTCGGACAGCTTGAACCATTAGTTGTTTTCTATTGTTCACTGACCTGTGGCCCACCGTCGAGTGTCTTATTTAGAGACACGCCCATGTTCCTGGGTTACCAGGACGCGGGGGGTTGACGACAGCTTCTAACATCAGCACAAGATCCAATGGGTACGAATGCTGAGCCTTTAGATGTCCCTGCTCCATTCGTCCGCTAGAGACGTTGAGGGCGAAAGGCCCTCTTGCTGCTCGTCTTCCGTTGCGAGGAGTAATTACCCCTTTGAGTGGGGACTGCCCGTCCATGTTACTATCTTAAAGGGGCAAACACCTGGAAGAAAAATCCCGCCTACAACACTTCGATAATGATTCAGAACGACATCGAAACTGCTTCATATGCCGGTGAGCGACCATCAGATAGGCAAGTAGGAGCTGTAGTTATACTTAATCTCGTGGTATAAGAAAGTTGATGTATTCAGCATACATTTTACATTTGGCATAAGGTCCGTGCTAATTCCCATCTTTTCAACATACTTGATATGATCTGAATGCTTCCCCCTCCTATTGATGTACCAAATGTCTCCCGAAAAATGTAATAAACTCTCTTACTTGTAAACTCGGCTATTCTGCAATCCACTTCATAAGGACCTTATTCCACAACCTTCACAATCATCGAACATCATCTCCACTCCATCCTTTAAAGTTGATGGTCTAAGACTGAGCCTAAAGCTTTGGAGACAAAGGTCTCCTTCTGCAAACCTCAAATTCCATACTTACCGTACACCACGAAGATCTGCCTAATCGGGCAAAGATATGGCGGAGACTCCAATTGGTCAACCAGCGGGGAGGTTCCCTTTCCTGCTACTGCCTCTTGGTAAGTCGTATCCATTACACCAATGGCTCGTTCTAGACCTAAGGCTGTACAAACTTGCGAGGAAACCTGCTAAAATCGCCCAAGAGATACAACGCATGATCTACAACTCTATGCTTGTCACCGGATGTACCCAACCGGGAGTACCGAGATATTCTAGATACGAATGCTCCGAAACAGAACAAGGTCAACAACGTGATGAGTTTCCTTCTGTCCAGATACTTCGGGTCTCCAAGGTTGTCAATGCCGAGGCGACTACAACTCTGTACTCTTACAACTTATTCACCGCTTTGTTTTTTGAAGGGAACGATCAACTTTGGGATGTTATGGAAAGCTTTGGAGCTACATCCGAGAAGCTCAATCCGACGTTCATGAGCGAATTAGTCGACGCTGTTGGCCACATGTTTGAACCTGACACTCAGAAGCTTCCAGAGTGGCTTTTTGGCTCAAAGGACATACAAGATCGTACCCTTCAAGATACAAAAAACTGGGTAAACAACTCTTCCTACATGAGAGGAGAGTACTCGGAAAACCACGATTATGGTGAAGGATTTGATTTTTCAAGGTTCATTCGCCAAATTGGTCCATCGAATGCGGCGAAAATAAAGAAGGTGCAGCTGATCTTTGGCGATCTACCCCGGAGTGCCGACCACCTCCCTTTGTACGCTGAGATATTGAAACAGCATGTGGCTGGCTTAGAGGAGTTACGCATTGGTAAGATGAGTTCAACCCTGTCCCAATGCGGAACAAATTACACCTTCATGATCGGTGATGCTAATTCCGCATTGGGACAGCTTTTGATTCCGTCAACGAATATGATTCTCACGAGGAATTCGAGGCACGAGAAGAACACACGCTCGATTCCGTCGAGGGTCTGTTTGCCAAACTTAGGCAGCTTTCCAAGGATCTCCCCAAACTGAAGAACATAGCTTTCATTTGCTGCGAAGATACATACAACGAAATGGCACATGCGCTAGTGAAAGCAAAACATGACGAAGACGACTTTGACATTCGGAAGATGTGGACTAAAATGAGGCGGGAGTACGAGCGGAAGGTCAATGGCGCAGGATTTCCTTGCAATTGCCGGCGACAGTGTTGCTTTGCAGCTACATATGAACGCTCGATGATGCCTTATCGTATCTTTTTTGGTGTCCCCTATATCGACACCTGGAACTGTAAGTGGGATAAAACGTGGCACAAAGGTGTCTAACGGTATGCATACCAAGTCTTTCTCTCGAGCATGCCGCAGCAGAAATCTTCCGCTCATGCACGTATTCTGAGCTTTTCACGCTACTACCCCACCACATGTATCAATCCTTCGAATTGCTTTCATGGCGTTTGATAGAAATAGTCACAAGCAGTCATTGCTTCGTTCTTGCTGATACTACCAACCAACCCGTTCTCCTAATAAAGCCAAACGCGTAGGGTTTGGTATGTATGATACCGCTCGCTATCAGTTCACAAGTATCTTTTCAACGGTCCAAGACAAACGCCAGCAATTAGAGCATTCCTTCGAAAAGAAACGCCGAGAGCAGGTCCTATAGCTCATCCACAGCTCTTACACTCCGGCCCACGAACATCATCCACTCTCCCAACCTTCTTCCCGCCTCCACCGCCACCCCCCGGTCCACCCCAACCACTTCCCCCCCCTCCACCACCCCCGCCATACCTCGTAGCCCCTCTTATACCAGGCGACCTATTCCTAGTATTGAACGATGAAGCTTCAGCAGCAGCGTACGCATCAAGCTAGTGCGCTTGTCAGCAAGCCATGCTCGTCCACACTTGGTAACACACATCCGTCTCTATACGCACAGAGAACAAAGAAGTCACGTAGAGGCCTAGGAAATCATATGTGCCATCGACGAAGTTGCGAACCCGCGCTGAGAGTGGGGGGCTGAAGGGGGGGGGGTTATCAGTTAGGGTTCCTGTAAAGGCGGAACTGGCGGCTTACTTCTCTAGCACTTGTCCGTTGGATAGGTATGGTCTGGTAGGGGCTGACATGGTGTATTTGAGAATTGAAGCTTCTTCAAAGTTTGGTTGACGGTTGGTGAGAGTTGGAAGTGCCACGTTTGAGGCTCGGCGCTAAAAGCTTATCGTCCCGCCGTTTCTTGCCGCCTTGACCGCTTTTGGCGGAAAATCCTTGGCCGGGCTTTTCTGTTGCATTTGCTGTGAACTGTGCGACTTTGTCCATTGCGATATTTTGCGCGACAATACTTTGCTTTCTGTTAGTCAGGCTCAATAAGGAGTTGGACCGTGGGGAGTATGTTGGAGGTGCGGTCAATGCCGAGCGCGATGGGGATTCTAGGTGAGGCGGCGAAGAAAGGTTCAGATTCCTGTACTGATGAAGAACATCTCATCGTGTATTAGATCTCATACGTAGTATTCTGGGGACCACCTGCTTGCGCTTACATATTAAGTGCGGGCGAGAGTTGGGACGTCGTTCAAGTACATGCTCACACGGGTTTGAAGGAATTTACGGTACTCTTGTATTCTCAATCAATATTCTATCGTTTTTGACGCGAACCTCCTAAAGTTCTGTCAAGACCTGCGATCTGAGATTTTCAGACTTCATGTATAATCTACAATTTTCTGAGAGAATCTAGTTCCCGCGGCCTCTACAATATATCATGCGCATTTTAACTGCCTGATGTTTCTTCTTCACCTGTGTGCATCTGTTTCCCCTCATCAGCACCGCTCGCTGAACTCTGCTACTACTGGTCAGCACCGTTCTCACGGACTTCACAGCGCTCTACTCACAACCGCACTCTGCGTAAGCGCCCTATACTTCTCCTCCTCTATCTCCGCCAGCCGCGACATCACCACCTTCCCTTCCGCCAACCCATACATCTCCTGGAAACACATAATCATCGGCCGCCACTTATCCGCATCGATCCGATTTGCATGCCCCTCAAGCCGCAACTCCTCCTCCACATGCACCCTTACAATCTTCACCTCAACCGCAAGAATCAACCCCTTCCGATCCGCCTGATCGCCCATCATCTCATGCACCCCAATTAGCTCCGCCTCCATCTGAACAGGACACTCTCTCACCCTCGGTGCATCCACTAGCTCCGCCCCTTGCGCCGTCAGGCCCGCGTGACAGAACTTATCCTTGACGAAGCTGTACCCGCGCTCGACTTTGCTCTCAGGGACGGTCTCGGTGCCTGTGGTGCGGGCGAGGGCATTGATAGCGGGGCCCATGGAGGAGGTGGGGAGGTTGAGCACGCATTGCTTGGTGCGGAGGAGGTTGTGGGTTGTGCAGGAGGAGGCGGAGAGGCCGAGGAGGCAGCGGTGGGAGAGCCACCAGGCGGAGGAGATGGGGGCAAGGTTGGCGGTTTGGTCCGGGTTGAGGGCGGAGATGAGGACGATGGGCGTGCCGAAGTAGAGGATTGCGGGGGAGATGGGGGTGTGCATGGTGGGCGGATATTAGGGCGAAGAAGAGCAATCTAGAGCTTAAGAAGAGGATGAATTTGCTATTGGAGTGTGGATGGGGAGGTCATGGTTAGTCGTGGAGGGCTCTGTATATATATGTTCGCCGGAATTTTTGGGGAGCTGGGAGAAGCAAGGGGCCTCGGAGAAGCAGGATATGATCCATCATCGGTTTCTAAGCAGCGCTGCAGGAGTCACGTTCGTTCTTTAGATATAGCCAATCATGTCAGTCGTCAACATCGTCCATTTCAGCTTAGCGTCCGCCAAGTCAGCCGTTGATTGGTCAATTCCAGAGCAACGTCCTCCAAACCTGGATTGTCTATTCCGAAGCTGATATAATCGCGTGTCAGATTGAGATAATGCATCTCCATTAGCTACTTCAAAAGTAAGGTCCGCAGAGATTTATATTTAGTACTTGAATCCCCGTCTCACCTTGTTATCTACCTGCAGACTCTAGCACCGTATGAAAGTTGAACTCGATTGTGCGTTGCTGTTGTCTGTCTTGTAATTAATTCCAGAAAAAGCGTCTTTGTTGAGCAAGATCGTATGGATATCGCTCTACATCGGCGCTCAACTTTCCATGAGTACTCAAATGTCTGCACATCCCACCAGTTTTGTTACCTCCACCTCCCTTATCTCCCGCTGGCAAGCCCTCACGACTCGCTGCCCTAACTTCCACTCCGCCTTCGTCTACTGTGTTCTCACCACCCGTATTTACTGTCGTCCCACCTGCCCATCTCGGCTCGCTCGCCGTGCCAACGTCATCTTCCACGATACCGCCGCCAAGGCCGAAATGGCTGGTTTCCGGCCTTGTAAGCGGTGTAAGCCGGAAGTGGACGGGTGGCAAGTGGGTGGAGAGGTATCGGAGAGGGTGCAGAGGGTGAAGGGGATAATTAGGGATGGGATGGAAAGAGGGAGGGTGCCGGGGCTAGGGGAGCTGGCAGGCGAGGTGGGGTTGAGCCGGAGTCATTTTCTGAGAGTGTTTAAGGGGGTTGTGGGATGTACGCCAAAGGAGTGGGGAGATAGACTGGAGGAGAGGAAGGCCATCAACACAAGCCCGATCGAGGTGAGAAATGACGGAGAAGTGGAAGGATGGCTGCACGGTTCTGAGTATGATGTCTTCGATATTCAAACAAATGCTCTGGGCTTGAAGCATAGCGGAGGTTATCCCTGGTTCAGTGATGGTGTTCTCGGCGAGGATTTGGAAGGTGGATGCGGGATAGCAAATGCGGAGTCGACTGACGAACCGTGGGACTTATACTTCAACGACTTGGGCTTGCCGCTTGAGACGAGTCTGCCTTCAGAGTCAGAGCTGGATCTGCAGCTAATATCGGACATTGGAAATACTTCTCTGGGATCAGAGCTGCTATGGTCAGTCGATAATGTGGAGAAGGATTGAAATTCAAGAAAGGTACAGTTTCAAGGCACTGCTTCTATATACAAGCGGTTCAACATTTGCTCAGTGTTTCCCACGTCAGATATATCAATACTCTGTCCAAAGTCTGTGAGCTTGGTCGTACAATACTTATGTTGAGCGCCTACATATCGCGTCTTTCACATCGCCACCACTGGACGGCGGGGAGGTGGCCTCCAAATGTTCAAGATACAACATGAGCATCACTCGCCGAATTTGTTTGTTGATTCCCTGTTATGCACGTTATCAACCGATCGTGTCAGATGCATTAGTCAGTGGCTATTGCAAGGAGTGGTCTTCCACTAGGATTATATAGTCGTATACGGTAGTGATGGCACTGACTATCCATTTTCCTGCAAGGCAGCCACCACCTCGAGATCAATAATCACAAGAAATTCTGAGCGTGTGTAAATTCTACAATCATCTTATGACTACTACCAGTAGTGAGACCTTCGTTATAAATAAAGTACTTCGAGTAAGTGCGCGCTGGAATTGACGCGGAATTGACGCGCTCCGCCGGCTTCCCGCCAATCACCCGCCATCCGTCACCCAGCTCACCCGCTAAAGCAGCCTCCGCGCAGGGGGCTAGAGCCAATGGATCTTCCATTTACTCAAGGCGATGAGCTTCAGGGTGCGTTTTTTCCCGCTCAACAACTATAGTACTCCAGCTAATCGGGTTAGAAGCGAAAGCGAGAAAAGGAGCAGCTGCCAGAAGATGATGTCGATACGTCTAAACCGACTGCTGTCTTCCAGCCGACTCAAGGTCGAGTATACACCGTGAGTGTTGCTTTGCCTGGCAGCGTTATATCTAAGTGGGTAGCTAGATACCTCACTTCTACCAAGGCGCTGCCCTGACTCTCATAGTGCGCAATCCCCAGAGCAAAAGACCACTTTAGCAGGCCAAATCGCCCGCGCTTTAGCTGTTTTTTGCGTAGACGAAGTAGTCATCTTTGACGACGGCCAGTGCAATGCAAGGCCGAATGTACATGATGGCGACCTTTATACGGGATACTCCGATCCAAACTATTTCCTCATGCATGTCCTTTCCTATCTAGAAACGCCTCCGAACTTGCGAAAACTCCTTTTCCCAATCCACCCAGACCTCCGAACTGCGGGGACTTTACCAAGTTTGGATATGCCGCATCATCTTCGAGCTCACGAATGGTGCCAGTATCGTGAAGGTATCACTGTGGCAGGCCCGCAGACAGCGCAAGGATCGGAGGGGGAAAGTAAACGGACGCGGAAATCAGAACCCGATACTGGGGCGTCAGTGGTGCTTGTTGATGCCGGTCTCCCAAATAAGATATCTATACCAGCCTCTATCCCACCCAATACCCGTGTGACCCTCAAGTTTCCTGGAAGCACAGGGTCTTCAGAGATTCATAGCAATGAACTGATAGCAGGAGCAGTGGCCCCTTCTGCTCCCCGCGAGGAAGCGGGATATTACTGGGGCTATAGCGTCCGCCCGGCGTCTTCGCTCTCCAATGTCTTCACCGAGAGCCCTTATGAAGGTGGCTACGATCTTACAATTGGAACTTCCGAGCGTGGGGCTCCAATATCAACGCTCAACCATCGGCCCCCAGATGACCCACAATTACCAGAGTTCAATCATATGCTGATTGCCTTTGGGGGTGTTGCGGGTTTGGAAGTTGCCGTCAAGTTCGATGAGGAGCTGAAGGGAATGGGCGTCACGGATCCGGAGCGGTTGTTTGATTATTGGGTGAACTTGTGTCCGGGCCAAGGAAGTCGAACAATCAGGACCGAGGAAGCAGTTTGGCTGGGGTTGATGGGGTTGAGGGATATTATTCTTGAGAAGGGGAAGGGACTGAAATGATATTGAAGAAAGATTCTTGCCTAAAAGCCTACAGGAAAATATAGCGGAGCAACGATACTTCCAAGCCAAAGAACCATTCGCTCGCTGCATTTGCAAACATGAAGAAATGCCCCCGGGTATACCCCTTCCTCCCAAAACGCCTGACCCACACAACCCCCACTCACGTCGCCGCAACACTCATCCTTAACTGCCTCTCCCTCTGCTGCGCCTGCAACACTAGCCTCTCGACTGCATACCCCAGCCTCTCCTTTTTCCCCTTCATCTGCTTCAGCCTCAGTGCTTCCCTACTGCTTCCCTCCCCTCCTGAAACAGCCTTCTCACCCACATTTCCGCCTATCGACGACGATCGCCCCAAGCGTCCCTCGAGTAAATCGCACCGCGCAATCAATGCTTGTTCCCTGCGCTCTAGCCGGTCGAGATGAGACTCTACGCGTGAGAGGAGGGAGTCGATTTCTGGGGTTAGGGAGGCGAGGAGGGAGGATTGGGCGGTCGAGATGGAGGTCGAGGGGAGGAGTTCGAAATGCTGGGTTTGGGTTGCGGGTCAGCGCACTTGATTCGCTTCTTTTGTGGGGGTGATGGAAGCGCATGGGAGGGAGATGGAGAGCAGCAAATGAGTGAATAGTGCTGAAGGTTTGAAAAGGGAAAGGGAAGGGTACCCGCGTAGTCTGCAAGACCTTGGACAAGCGGGGGAAATCATTGACACCGGAATCGAGGATCGAGATGCTGGAGGAGAGGAGTTGGTTGCTGGAGCGGAGGGAGGAGACGCAGGAAGACAGGGCATTGGCCATTGCGCTCAATCACACTTATGGAAGAACTGTAGGATTGCCGTGGTTGGTGGTGGTTATGGCTGTAAATATTGATACCAACCCTCCGCGCGCCAAAACGACCGTATCCGCCAAAAGCGGCACCCCTTCCCGCATCTAGCGGCGTTGAATCTTTCCATTTGTGGTGCAACATTCTTCACATCCCTCAACCCCCAACTCGCGCACTACACTCTCAACCGCTCACCCATTGCCTAAAAACACACATGCCATGGGTCTCCTAGGCAAGAAGTTTCCCACGCCCGTCGGTATGCCATTACCCTTTCCCCAAGGTTTGAAGGGTTCGGTAGCTGACATGGAATAGCGGCGCCGATGGCACCTTTCTATATTGCTGGTATGGGATCTCGTTTTGTTACTTCTTCAATCTCAGTGCTGCTGGCAGCTGGGTGATGAGGGCATGACATCTCGGTGGTTTGCGCTGTGGGATGGCGCGGTGCTGGGGATGATTGTGGGATTGGGCTGACTGATGGGGGTGGTGTAGGCGTGGTGATTCTCTACGGGGTAAATTCGTTTGCAACGGTGTTGGCGAATTGTGAGTGTCCATGTTCGATCTTCCGATTGCCTTATGCAGCGTCTTCCTTTGGCATACCCCATGCACCAATTCCCACCACCAAACCCTCACTCAACTCCAATCATGCCGTCCAGCTTCCCACTCTCCCCGCGATCCCTCACTCCACTTTTATTTCCCCTTCCAATCCCACAGCCCGATACCCAGACTCCTCTGACAAAACATCTACCAACGCCCTACAGCCGAGGAATACAAAAACGACCCTCGAAATCCCGCAGCCAAGACACAGAAGCCTGCGGATAAGCGATAGGATGGTTTGAGAGGACGGGAGGTATGGGAGAGGATGGAGATGATGATGGGGAGTGTGGAACGGGGGTGATGAGGGCGGTAAGGGTGGGAGGGTCTTAGTACTGTATCGACGGCAGCAATCACCCAAAACAAATTATCAATATAGTGATCCACTCCCGCCGCCGAACTCTCTCACCTCCCTTCCTCCCTTTCTTCCTTCCTTTCTTCTCACCCCAACCATCCATCCGCCTCCATCGGTCACCAACAGCGAACCGCTCCTTCCATTCCTCAATCATTAAGCCCCGCGTTTCAAAACACGGCAGAAAGTTTCCTTTGGTGCCGTTGCGAAGAAGGCTCAGGTCGGCATATCCTTCCCGTTCCGACACTCCTGCCTGTCGTCTCGTCTAGCATACGAACCAAGCCCAAGCCCAAGCCCAAGACATATTTACACGCCTACTAGAAAATCCAAGCACACAACCGTGTTACCGTTTTTTGCATCCACATACTCTAAACCCCCCCCCGGGTAATTCCTGTTCTGTCCACGTTGTACATCATCGCTGCACTCTTCCCCCCTTGCCTTTTTGCCATTTCTCCATTTTCCCAATTCCCGTTCCTTGTACCCCTCGTCTTGTCTCCTCTCCCCTGCTCTGCTCTGCTCTGCTGTGCTCTCTTCCCTCGCATCTCCTCCACAATTCCCCCATGAAATTCAAGCGTTCGCGCCCTGACCACATCATCACCTCGTACCTCGTCCCTCGTCCCCCTTTCCCCTCCTCCTCCTCCTCCTCCTCCTCCTCCATCATCTCCCTCCACCTTCCCACCACGTTCCCAACCCCCCTTCTTTCCTACTTCCCTCCCATCGCCTTTCCTAACCTCTTTGGAAATGGATACGCTCACTTCTTCTTTCAGAGGCCTAGGTGCTCATTTACGCTCCCTCGGAGTCATGTTGGTTCTATCCAAGGGCTGATGAGGAGATGAGATGGGGAGCTCGGGGTCGTTGGGTTGAGGCTGGGGAGGAAGGGTTGGTCAGGTGGGGTAGGTGGAGTGGGTGCGGATGGGGCGTGGTGGGTTGGTATGTAAATATGAGATCGAGAGACGGGGCGAGAGCGTGAGAGCGGTCAAGAAATGAGCGAGGGTGTGATGGATTAAGAAGTGGGGAATGAGAAGCGGGTTGCGCAATGAAAAGATGAAAGGGGGAGTGACTTACTGCGTATGAAAAAGGGACATGGAGAATACATAAAAAGATGGAGAAAATGGCAAGGAAAGGGGGATGTCGGTCCGGTGCACTCCATCACTCAGTGCACGAAAGAAGTCGTCAAGGTCTCCGACCATTTTCTACCCCAATCTCCTCCCCAAGCTCCCTCGTCAACCGATCCGCCACCGCCCAAAACCTCCCCCTCCCCCTCTTCCCCCCCCTCCTCGCCTCTCCAAACAACTCCCCCAACCTCACCTCCAGCTCGTTCGCTTGTTCCGCCGCCCCCCCACCACCATGCGGCCGATTCTTCCTCGTCCCCTCGCTCGACGACTCAATCAGCGACCGATCCTTCTGCCACTTGTACAGCATCGTATCCGTAATGCCCAGGTTCTGCGCGGCGCGGTAGCGGCTGATCAGCTTCGGCGAACCGTCGGCGTCGGGCTTGTAGGTGGTGGTGGAGTAGGCGATGGCGCCGAGTTTCTGCTCGCGCGTGTAGGCGATGCGCCGCCGCTTGGTGTCGGGGGTCGAGGCGTCGGGCTTGGAGGCGTCGAGCTGGTGCTGTTGGCGGTGGAGGCGGAAGGTTTCGCAGAGGCGGGCTTCGCCGATGTCGGAAGCGACGGTAGGCGTGGGGGTTAGGGAGGGCGGCGCTGGGTGGGTTGCATGGGAGAGACGGGCTTGGGCGAGGACGCGGAGGGCGGGCGGCTTGGTGGTGGGGGCGGGGGCGGGGCGGGCTGCGCGACGGGCTGGAGTGGACATGGTGTGAGGTGGAGCCATGTTGAAGGATTTGGGGATCTAAGCGTTCAGCTGGTATATGATCCCCGGTGGGGAATAGGTCGGGGGATGAAGGAGCAGATTTGGGGATGCATGAGCAAACTGGGGGTAACTCCCCCCTCCTCGGCTATAAGATGTGGCTACTATGTACATAAGAGGGGTTTACCCACAATTGTGCCCCACTGTCGCAGATTACAGTATTTAGTGTGGGGTACTGTACTAAAGAAAACAGCAGAAATCGTATAAGACTGTCATCTTATATACCATATAGGGCGGTATCTTGTGAAACTTTGAAGAGTAGAAAAGGTGTAATCGGAGGGCGTTGGAATATCCAATGCTGTTCTATTTCGTATATACAAGGTATAGCATATCGGAAGCGCATGGCAAACACGGGGGTTATGCTCATAAACCCCATCCTCCAAAACCTCGCCAACACCACTTGACCCCTCCCTAAATCTTCTCCGTCCCCCGAACATCCACCTCCTCCGCCAAAGCCCCCTTCTCCCTTCCCCCACTAACCTCACTTCCCTCGTCACCCCCAACGACCCCGACCTGCGTCTCCCGATACCCATCCAACTCCCTCGCCTTAACCAAATTCAAATACACTGGAAAACTCCATGCGATGACAAACCCCACCAGCGGAATACACATGGCCAGGCGCGTACCCTTGCGATCGGCCACCGCGCCCAACATAGGCGGAAAGACGGCTCCGCCGCTAACCGAGGAGACGAGGAAAGAAGCACCACGCTTGGTGTGGCGGCCGAGACCGCGCAGGGAGAGCGTGAAGATAGTGGGGAAGATGCAAGATTCGAAGAAGAGGACCAGGGATAAAGCGGCGATGCCGGCGTTGCCGACTGTGCCCATGGCCATCGAGATAAAGATGATGATGAACGACATGAAGGCCATCAGGATCCAGCGGGGCTTGACCACCTTCATGCTGGCGCCGGCGACGAAGCGGCCAATGGCGAAAAGGCCCTGTGCGATAGCGAGCTGATTGCTGCCGGTGGCAGAACTGGTGCCGGGGCGGACCAGCACGACGTAGTTGATAAAGTAGCCAGCGATGGCGACTTGGGCGCCGACGTAGCAAAACTGGGCGATAACGCCCCAGAAGAGGGTGTATTGGCGGCGGAGGGGCTTGTCGATGTAGCCGGTTCGCGAGACGGTCAATTCCGCTTGGTCGGCCATGTCGGCGTCGGTGACTTCAGGGATTGGGGCGAAGAAGAAGACGATGGCGAGAAGAAACACGAAGATTGCGATGCCCAGATAAACCCACTGGACTGAGGCGAGGGATTTCCCACCTGGGGCACCGACATCTTTAAAGATGACGTTGGCGGCCAAGACGGGCGCCACGACGGTGCCGATGGCTTGGAAGGCTTGAGCGAGATTGAGACGCATTTCACTGTATTTGGGGGGACCGCAGGTGGCGATGAAGGGGTTGGCGGAGGTCTCGAGGGTCGAGAGACCAGAACCGACAATAAACATAGAGCCACAGAAGCCACCGAAGGAGCGTTTGATGGCCGAGGGCCAGAACATCAGAGCACCAACGCCGTAGATGCAGAGGCCGGTGATGAAGGTCCAGCGGTAGCCAAAGCGGCGGACGATCCAGCCGGAGTAGGTCAGGGGACCGATGAAGTAGGCTCTGTATGCAGGAGATTCGTCAATTCATGCGAAGGGATGAGGGTGAATGGAAGGGATGAATGGAGGAGAACGGACCCAAAGTAGGCGGCTGCAAGACCGGATCCCTCGCCCTGTGAGACACCCAGTACTTCTTGGAAGTGTTTATTCAGAACATCGAGAAGCCCATAGGCGAAACCCCAGAGGAAGAAGAGGATGGTGACTAGGCAGACGGGGACGATGGATTGGCGAGTGGTGATTTGCGAGGCGCCAGTGACCCTCTTATCGTCGACGCCTTTCCGGTTCTTTTTGCCCAGATCGAGAGCCTCAATGGCCGAAGGACGACGTTGGTTGTAGACGTCGTCGTCAACGACGGGCTCTGTTCTTTTACCGAACATGGTGAGTAGTCGACGGTCAGGCCTCTATCAATTGAGATAAGGCAATCAATCCTAGCGATGTAGAGATAAAGGAACGAACAAAGATCGAACCACTTCTGCTGAACCAACGATTCACCGAATTCAACAATGACGGACGTTTGACTCTTGCAGACGGAGAAGAAGAGAGACCTGTCACGAATATAGGCTCCCTCAAGACGGTCTGTAGAAGTATTCGTTCCCCTGCAGTCTTTTCATCAAGCATCAAGCATCGATGCAATGATAATCCGATCATTTACCTATCTCATCCCGGGGGGGACCAGGTTACATGCATACCATCCCATCGCGAACAAACCAACCAGCTCTTGGCATTCAATTGTCCGCAACCTAACCCCGATTTGCACCTCGGCCAGTGACGACGGCTGTTCTTCAAGTGTCCAACTTCGGCGACTTTTACCCCACATTTTCCCCAGTCGCGATGTCCAGGACCAGCAACTGCTAGCGGCGACGCCCCCGCTCACGTGACACGAGCCGTAGAGCATCGAGTCATGGCGCTTTCTCTTCTCGGCGGAATAGAGGGCGAGAGGGCTACAGTGCAATGGTGATGAAGATCGCTACCGTTGAAGCGCCTCGTCGTCAGTGCAATAACAATCCAACGCTATTCTCGATGTGGGAAAGCTGTGGAAGAGTTTTTTCTTCGTTTCCAAAGGCAACTAGCGCCATTCCGGAATATCGCCGTTTTTGGACAACGTGCATGATATGTAGAGCCTTGCAGGAGCATCATGTTAAGTAGTCCGGATATACATTTTCACCGACGGCTAAAAACCTTGTGGCAATCGGTCTTTGTAAGTTTGTTGCATGTTGTTGCTTGCATAGGCCGGAGAGGAGAAAGCCACCCTCCCATAGCTTTTAACAACCTATCAATTACACTATTATCACATCCCTACAATGAGGAGCTCAAACCTCGAAAGAGGGCCATGGTTTCCAAAGGCTAGCTTTCAACAAAGGTTGACGTGCCATGCAAGCCAAGTTCGAAGGCTTGTACAAGAAAGAAAGGCCCGATTCCAAAAAGAGGGCTGCAGTCTACAGCAGTCGAGGTTATACTACGAGAGCTAGCCTGCAGCCATGCTGTCGACTTCAACGAGAATCAGAAGAGTCTAGACTTGGTTCGATAACAAAACGCAGATGACGGCCATGACCTACACGTTAACGGTTGAAACACTTGAAGGAAAAGAGAAGTTTGAGTGAAGTACAACATCTTCCCAGGTATCATTGCGGGATCCCCCAAAATACTTGGCCAGCATCACCCGATCAGAATGTACATATCCAACCTCCCTTGATGAGCGATATTCTTCCAGATATTGGAGCGTCAGGGTCTACTCTGTTCTCCATCCAATTCTTGCAGCTTTTTTAAGTAGACAAGGTCCAGAGCAGAAATTAGTTGAGACTATTTGTATGCTGATCCATCAAGAGAAAGAATTATATAGACGACTGCAAACCAAGTTAAGCTATTTATCATGATTACTTTGATCAATGGCCCACTGTTGTCCTTCGGAAGTCTAACGAGATGGACTCAGCATGTCCTGCGACTTTGCCGTTCTCTGTTCGCTTCATCTCGCCACCATCAGGTGACTTGATGCTTTTCTTAGATCTCACTGTGCGAGGTGTTAGAAATGGTCCCAGCCAGCTGCTCACTATTCTTACCAAGTGCGAAGACTCGATGGATCATGGCACACCGTTCTGTCTCCATCCGTTCCAATTCCGAGGCTGGAGAGTCGTCCCCTTCTGGCCTGTTTCACAAAGCGGTTGTTCCGTAGTGTTCCAGAAAACGTGCTTTTCCCAGTCGTGACATACGAAAGGTCTTTGATACCGCTCATAATCGCCTACAGAGCCACTACTTTTCAATGTTCAGCCGTTGCCGCAAAGACGAGCAGATACAAAGGTCCGATCGTCGTCTCGATAGATAGCTGCTAGGACATCGAGTCACACCACACAAGTCCGTTTGACACCATATGCTTTGCCTAGAGCATTGCTATGGAGAACAGCCCAAGCCAAGTAAAAGCCGTTGTACTTGACCGCTGACATGATTTCGCATGAGCAATATCACTTCATACTAATGGCGACCTCCACCATACTAATTTTTCTTATTTGGGTTTCCGGTAGATCTTCGTCCTCGATTATCTCCTCGCCGTCCTTAGCGAGATGTCTGTCACCCGTTTCAGGCGCCTCAACGATATCGTCAACGACCCCCACACTCCCAGACTTAAGTCTTACTCGACAGTCCGCTTGCCCTTGAAAGAACAACGCCAGCCCTAGCAGGTTCTCGATAGCTCTGTTGGTAGCCTTGAGTATGACCGCTTCCGGTGGCTTGGCTTTTACTGAAGCAGCTTTATCACCTAAAGTCTTGAGCTTTTGTCTATCGCTACCTTGCCCATCAACAAGATCGACTTTGCCCATGGCCCTCTTGTCAATCAAAGAAAGTAGTTTGCGGACGCGTTTTACGGCGGAAACAAACGGCGTTTTTGTAGAGACATAGATTATTTTGGGCGTACTTGCGCCAGCGTAAGGTGACGGGATTGGAGGACGGAGTATTGGCCGCTTTTCTATACGCGCATCTGTTGGGTCTTTTAGTACAATCATGCTTTGCTCTCCAGTAAGACCTTACTCTTTGGCAATCTACGCAGCTTGGGCGGTTTAGTTTGCTTGGCCTCGGGCTCTGTGGCCCTCGAAGGAGCCATACTGAGGGGATGTGTTCAAGCAGTGGATTGGCCTTGTAAATCAAGATGATGGGACAGACGATTCGAATTGGTTATGAGAGCTGTATTCACGAATTACGACCGGGAAGCCGTTTGTAACCGATTTGTAAGGCTGGCTTTATATAGCTTCCCACCAAGTGTCTTCTTAAAGAATTGTTAACCACCCGCACCACAGTGCGTGTTGATTGAGCCATCAGCATCCCTTATGATTAATTGGTGAATGGGAGCTCTACATGACATCACTCGCTTCCGCCTCCATCATCTTCATCTCCCTGGTCTAACACCCTACCTGCACGCCGCCGATATTCAATCGCGTCTCGTCCGCACCCATCGCGATCATAAGGATCTCCCCAAAGCTAATGAACCCACTCCTCCTCGGGGCCCAACACTTATAACCTTCCAAACCCCTCCAACGTATACCTGCGGACGGCGTGAAATCGGCACCCTCACTCCTTCTCAGATCGCTCATCTCCGAAATGGAGGAAAGGCCGAATTCCACGAAGCCCTCCGTGGCGGGCAAACGACGTTCCACGGTCCGGGGCAGTTGACTGCGTATTTGATTCTCTCACTTAATGCGCATAATCTGACGCCAAGGAGCCATGTCAGACTATTAGAAGATTCTGTCATCGATACTTGTTCCTCCTTCAAGATAGAAAGCTTTAGGACGAATAATCCAGGCGTTTGGGTGGCAGAAGACAGGAAGATTGCAAGTGTGGGAGTGCAGTTGAAACGCTACATTAGCAGTCATGGTATAGGTCTCAATATCTTCGTGGATCTGAAATGGTTTGATCGGATCGTGGCGTGCGGTCTTCCTGAAAAGCGGGCGACTAGCTTTGAGAAAGAGGGGGTGGACATGGCTGTCAAGGATGAAGAAGAGAGGGAAAGGTATATGGAGAAGGTAGCTGGTGTACTTGCATCAAAGGTGCAGCATCATCTACCAAACGTTCTCGTAGTCGAGCGTATCACGGAGAAAGACGTCATGGGCCTGGACCACATCCCAGAGCAGAAAGAGGGCCTTGGATGATATTGAATCAACAGCATCGAACGTTCAAATAACCACAACATACTCTAGAGGTGCCCTCCCAAGAGGAGCAGTCTCGCCCAGAGTTCTTCAGCAAGCACACATAGAGGCTCACACCTACCAAGCTCTCTCCAACTCCATCGACGCCATCCTTCTCATCCCCAAAGAGACACGCTCTGCTAACTCTCCACCACTATCATAAATTAAAAACATGAAGTTCAAAGCCTCCTATACAGATACCAGACCTCAGCTCCTCCTTAATCTCAAATAGGCAGCACTTCACCCACCTACGGAGCTTCCCCTTATATAAGAGGGTCCTTTTCGAAACCTTATGCTGTTCCGGAATGATTTTCAGATATCCTGGGATCTTAGCCATAGTGCCATAATTCAAAAAGAATCCAAGTACGCTCAGCTCAGAGGAATCCCGTTGCCGAACTCGTAATCCAAAAGCCAATCCCATTACATTACGTGAGATTACCAAGGCCCTCGACCTCAAATGTTATATCAATCAATCTCCATATATTCATATATACATAACCCCATCCACCTCTCCCCCTCCAAAACACAAGAAAAACCCCATACAAGTTCCCCTGGGAATCCACCCGATCACAATAAAAAAAACCCTGTAAAGAAAATCCCTCTTGTGTGTAAAAGATGCTGTGCGAAACAGGTCCTGTACTGTACTGTACTGTATTGTGCTGTGCTGTGCTGTAACTCCCACCGCGCTCGCGCCCAAAAGAAAGTGACTGCTGCCACGGCCGTAAATACACATGGTTGTTGATAAGGGAAAATGAAATGAAAACGCCGTGAGTTATGCACAGTCCATGGAGAGGCGCCTGCAATGAATATGCCTCATTCCCCCTTCAACACCTCTTGCAGCTGTTCCCAACTCCACAAACCTCCCACTCCTCGTCTCCGTTCTCAGAACCGACTATCTCTCCCCTCTCTGCCACCCATTCAACCAGGTCATGATCCCCACCCCAATCAATACCACGCCAACCATACTCGCATATGGCGCCCCTTGGACCATCGCGCCCTCGCCACTGCCGCCCCACCCCCCACTGACACGACCCCAGCGCTGGGACTTACTGGCTTCCTGCAGGGCGGTGGAGACGGTGCGTTCGAGCTCGGACATGCCGTGATCGGTTTGCGTTGCTGACGATGATGGCATGCCGGTGATTGCGCGGCCATTTAGGTATTTGGGGTCTTGCTGGTTGGTGGCTGGGGTGGAGTCGGAGCTGGAAGTAGCATAAGTAGAGCTAGAGCCCCACGACGTGGCAGCATCGGAGTTTGGTGACGAGCTGCTGCCAAGAATAGTGCTCTCGTCGCCGAGCTCTTTCGCCGCAGCTGCAAATTCAGCCCGAATCTGCTGTACCATTTCCGCAAGACCCTTCTTTTCCTCCTCTGCCGTCTCAGCACGCCGCTTGTAAGACTCCATGACGATTTTCATTTCGTCCATTTCGCGGACCATGAGGTCGAGCCTGTCTTGCAGTCGGGTAGTGGAGGCGTCGATGGAGGCGGTATCGCGGTGGAGTTCTTCCCGGGTTTTAGGATGTGCAGGTGTTGAATTTAAATTTTCGGGCTGGTCACCCGTCTCAACGATATGGCCATTAGGTAATTGGTTTCCGTTAGCAATTTTCGACTCTGCTGGTCGCTCAAAGGCTGCACCGTCGACGGTACCGCTTCCGTGTGAGCCAGGCTTGGAGGAGTGACCGACTAGTAGGCGGCGAGCGCGCTCTTCGGCGCCTTCGCGAGCCAATCGCTCTCGTTTGAGGAGGACCTCTAGTTGCTTGACACGGTCGCCTTGGGAATCGATTTCCCTTTTCGCGGTTGTTAGAGCTTCGACGAGGGATAGTATTTGACTTGAGGGTGGCTCTGCCCTTGTAGGGGAACTCATGGCTGACTTAGGCTTTTCCGAGTCTATTCTTTTGAGGCTGGTTTGCAGTGTTGAGTCAGGAGCAATAGAGCGGGCTACGTCGGGCTTTTCTGGGAGAGGTTGTTGCGGTGGTGGAGCCGGAGGTTGCGAAAAAGGAGACACGGGATCAAGGTGCGTTGTAGGTGATATTCCATTAGGTTTCCTTCCTTCTACCGGGTGGTTTACGGGCGGATTTGGAGGTTCTTCACCAGGCTCTAAATTCAATAATGTTGTGAAGAAATCCTCAGTGCAATGAAGATCCTGAGACTGCTGTTTTGCTTGCTTGAATTCGGTCTAGAGGAGCCCTTAGCAGATACACATGGAATCGGGCCCATGCTCGACTTACAGTAAGTTTCTTGACCACCTGTTCGATGGTAATTGGATTTAGCCAGAAATTCATTTGCCGTTGCGGTCCCGTTCCATTCAGGTGGCTGCCAGCCATGCTCGCTGGAACGGATATTCGTCCATTACTTGTTATCGAGCCTTGGCTTCCGCCACGACCTCTGGCTTGTGAAACCTGCGGACCCGTAGGCATGGAATTTCCTGAACTTGGATCGATATCGCCAAAATTCAGATCCAGTACGTTCGTGCCATTAGTATAAATACCAGCGTGTTCGACTTTGGCGGAGACTTTATGATGAACGATACTTTTCTGATCTTCGCTTACGATGTCAATTCCCAATTCCAGTGTGTCGTGTTCTCGTAACTCGTGCGGCTCGGAATCTCGATTCTCAGGTGATAACCTAACGCCGTTGACGAAAGTACCGTTCGATGACTTTACATCTCGAATCCAGATCTTGCCATTTCTATCCGCCCATACCTCGGCATGTTGTCTAGAAAGCACTTTGGAATCAAAATATCCGTTGACTGCTGTAGGGACTGTCTTTGCATTGGTCTGCCGGCCTATCCTTAGCACTTCCGGAAAATATGGTACCGTAATATGTTTCCTTTCAAACGTCGTGGTTAGTGGCTGCAGAGCAAGAACTGCAGGTGGGTCTGTTTGATTCGTCGAAGCCTCTATCCGTCCACCGTTTTGTTGCGATTGAGGCTGGGGTCGATTTTGCGAGGGTAAGATGGGAGATGGCTGATGTATAGCAGACATTGTCGATGCAGCGGACTGACCCGAAGTCGCCGTCGGAAGTGGCTGTGGCCGCGCTTTTGATATACCGGAGACTGGTTCAGCCTTTGAAGATGGCCAGAGCCCTCGCACAGGCTTCTTCCTGGGACCCCATGCTCCTTGTTCACCAGTTGTTGCCGGAATTTCGCCGTTCGCCTGTGGAGTATTGGCAGGAATAGTCAAGGTAGACGATGATGAAGATGAAGATGCGACCGATGACGAGGAGTTCGTTCTCTGCACACTCTTTGGAGGCATAAACATGCGCGTAACCTCGTCGGCACTCATTGGATTTAAGCCTCCTTGTCCACCATTACCAGAGTTCCATCGAGCCAAAGGCTGCAGGCTGGGTGGAGATGCTACGGCAGTCATCTGAATGATGGTCTCGTCTTTTACTTCCTCTTGAAAATCCAAACTGTTGCTGGATCACTCGTGCTTTCCCAACTACCCCAACTGCTGAATCCCCAAGTAGTTGAAACAAGCACCCCGTTATACCTCGGTCGTGCTGTGAGGCAATCTATGTAGTTATTATCTAGTTCATGGAATTGAGTCGTCAAGTAAGCACATAGGAATGGCTTGTATGCTCTTTTAGATGTCAAAGACGTCCTGTGCCGTGCCGGGCGACCGCTGTCTGGAAAATGCGGCGTTGTCCGCAAGTCAAAATGTACCACCTTTGCTGTAGGTGAGTGCTGATGTTGTTAGCCCAGTGGAGGGCAGCAGTAAGCAAGCCAGGAATTACTGGAGGCTCCGATGACTGTGGATTGAATTTCGTTCAATGAGCGAGGGGTAGTAAGGTGTCGTTTCTTTCTTTTCGCGAAACAGACGCCGGCCCTACAAGCAAACCCAGAACAGACACGTGAGGTCAACCGTTCAAACAGCCGCCAAAAAGTACACTATAAAAGTCTCTATGGGTTGCAGAATTGATTCATATGCGTATCATTGTCGTGGCAATTGAAATGAATTGAGACACCAAGAATCCAGGAGAGCTCAGATCAGCAGATCAGTCACGTGATGATCTACTAAATTGGCAAAAGGAAAGAAGCAAGACGTAAACGCCCGACGGTAGGCGGATTTAACTAGAGATATACTGTGTAGTATTTCTGCCAGTTGGGTTTGAATATCTTACAATCACCATGCCGCCAATGCCATCAAGTTCGCAGGGCGGAGGGGGTATGCGAGGTCCATCCACCTTTGACAAATGTGTGTGACCGCCGTTCTTGCATCCTTGAGACCCCGGTCCATTGGCTGATGTAGAGTAGGGAAGATGGGTGCTATGCTAGGAGGCTGTAATTGTCACCCCTCTCATACATAGCATAACATCAGCTAAAACTCGGTTTCTAGCTGTTGGTCTAATCATGGGTTTCATATTTGGTACGTCTCGCTCATAGTATCACGCATCGATGGACATGATATTGAAAGAGCATAGGAGGTTTCAACATCATGAGGTACGGAGCTGGGCCTAACGGTGTTATGAGGACACTGGGACAGTATATGCTAGGCTCTGGGGCGACGTTTGGGTATGTGTGGAGGAGTCGAAGCAGGTCGCGAAGCTGCAATTACTGTGCTGATGTTTGGCTAGGTTCTTCATGTCTATTGGAAGTGTCATTCGGACAGAGGGTACATCACAGGCAGCCGCAGAGGCATATGCGCGAGCGAGGCGGCAGCCTATAATCATGCCAAGGCAATATGCAAGAAGACCGAACGGAGAGCGATGAGAGGCTTCGCCGTACGATTCTCTGGACAGTCCTACTTGTGCTCTATGCACATACCTCATATACAGCTTCTCGCCAAGATCTTGGATTAGAAAGTCCACATTTCTCCATTGTAAGACGCGGCAGAGAATCAGTCTCCCATTGCTTCACTGGCACGCTCCTTACCAAGCTCTGGTTTACTCCAACGCCTCGATACCCCGATCATATTGTCAGAATTACGCCTAGAAGATAATATACATTGCATGCTAGATTCTTGACGCATATCCAAGTGACATGCATACACAGAGGCCGCCACCTTTGTAACCCGATTGACTGATGACAAGAGAAACTGAATATGGAAAAAATGTTTACATGACGGTACATTTGCTGCTACTACCTGAGCTTCCTGAACCTTTTACTGAAAGTGCTACTCGAGTGGCTTCCGAGAAAGCCTCGTTGACCCCTCGATTTCTTTTCGCTGAGCATTCTGGGTAGATGGTTAGAATCCAAGATCCCTTATCCCTAGGCAGCAGAATCGAACATACCTAGGTATCGGAGGGCATTTATCCGCCTCGCGACTTCCAATCCTTGGTTGTAATCGATCATGTCCTTTTCTTTCCTCACACTGGGCAGACCGTTGGCTCCTGAATCCTCCTCTTCATCCGTGTGCTTCTCTCGGAGATCGCATTTTAGGGCCACAAGTACGAGCTTGACTCCTTGGCAATTTTCTGCAATTTCGCCGACCCATTTCGATTCCACGTTCTCGAGGGAGTCTTTTGAATCAACCTAGTCGCTCTATCAGAGGCCGGTTTCGCCCGTGTGGGAAATGGGGTTACAAACGCTGAAGCAGAGCATTATCGTATGGGTGTCATCGTAGGAGAGTGATCGCAGGCGGTCGAATTCTTCTTGTCCGGCTGTATCCCATAACGAAAGTTCTACATGTACGTTGTCGACGAAAATGTCTAAATCTCATTAACATGAAAGCGTTTGACATGGAGATCGTCAGGCATACCATGGACGTAATTCTCTATACTCCGTTAGCTATCGGACATGGCGGTCATTGAAAGGGAGTGATTACCAAAGACTGTAGGTTCGCTGCAGCACGGGAGGCTCTGGTCAGTCGTGGTCTGCTATTGAGGTGAGACAAGTTCGCGACGTACTATACTGTAGGGAAATATCTATGTTTGCGCCAGACGCATCAGCAGGATCACTCAGGCGCAGATCGCTTCAACTCACCCTCGGGTAAACACATTCAGCAGTGAAGTCTTTCCACATGCACCGTCCCCTCTACCAAATCAGGTTTGTCAGTTAAGGTCGTTACCTCTCAATTGAGGGGGCATGTACAATAAGACTAGTTTGCGCTGGACCGTCTTGCCTCCACCACAGAGGGGCATCGTGATAGAGGGTCGCACGAGACAGTGTTGGGTATTATCTGTAAGCCACGTCGAGGAAGTTCCGGTATGATTGTTAGGTATAAAGATGAAGAGAGGAAGTGAAGGTTAAGCAGCTGGTGAAGTGGTGAGCGCAGTCTTCGGGCTTATTTGGTGTACCCTGTCGAGTTGAACGCCCTAAATAAACTCGGCGTCCGGGGAACGAATGACGACGCTTAGGTACGGAGTAGAGTGGGCTCTAAGCGGTAGCTTAGGTACCTTACAAGTACAACTGTAGTAAAGTGCGAGTGGTAGACTGGTAGTCAAGGTAAATCACCGCACTCGTACGGTCGTACCTGACTTAGGTGATCGACTACAAGGTTCATTTTGCCCACGGGCTTGTGGTGTCACTCATCCATCACCTTTGTCACTTCCACTTCATTATCACTATTGCACTTTTCAATTATGCAAACGGATATCATGGTGACATCTTTCTTTATCTATGCCGAAACCGTATCTCGTCAAGTGCTAGTTACAGTATTACAGCGTGCGAGGGGCGTCTCCGAACAGTTCTTCTGTTACACAGGGTCTATCACAATAGGTTTGATGCTTTATGATCTGGACCTTGTCTTTGAGAGGTGAGAATATCTACTGTTTCTTTGTAAACTATAAAAGGGCTATAGGGTTTGGTACTCGCGAATCCACCGCTGCTGGCTCTCTGGAATGCAAGTCATCGTTGAAGCTACACTCAGAGGCCATTTCATTAAGAAAACCCCCAAGGCTCCTATGGGGCCTGGTTCCAATCTTGAGCCTACAGCATGGGGATACAGAGACCTAGCTGTATCTATGCCGTTGATGGTGTGCCCCAGGTGGAACGGAACACTCGAGCAGATACCGTTGACCAATTCTTGGATTGTGTCAATTGCTTCAAAGTCCTCTCTTTCGGCATCGGGATCACCGTCTCGGGCGAATAGGGTTGAAGCGCATTTCATAACAGTCGTGAGCACGTATAGACGATAAGCCCGCCAAGCGTTCCAGGTGCTAGCAACTACGGTATCGTAGTAAATGTCGATGCTTCTAGGGTAGACGTCCATCAGGGTTTCATTCCCCACGGCAGTTGAGAAGTAATGCCAGACTTCGGGAACTTTCTCACTCCGTTTTACAAGATTGGCATCGACGGCTTTTGCAGCTTGCATTAACTCAGTTACCAACTCAGGGGCCGGCGCGTATCTTGGGCAGTCCAGGAGATCTTTTTCTCTCAAGCGAAGACCCGGTATGGGCATTGTAAGAACTACCAAGCGATTCGCACAAGTCAGTTGCTTGTTTTGTGTGGGAGTCTCCTTGAAGCAAGCCATGAACTCGGCAAGGGGCTCAGGTGTAGAATTTTGAATACAATGCTGCACCTAGACGACAATAAGCACCACCGCCAATATAAGCAAGATCGGGTCCCTTTGGCATACCAATTGAGTTTGTACCGCTAGGAAGAGTCGTATCGAGTCGTCGGATTTGAATTGGTCCTGTCCGCGGAATTTGACCAAGGCAACAGCCCCGTGCGTATGATGTCCTACAAAGCGGGTAGAAGTCTCGGTTGCAACAATTAGCTAACTTGCATGTTAGCATCAAGACTCTCTGCAGCAGATGTTCAGATAGGGTGCAAATGGTAAGTCCTGCGCTCACCTCATACAACCCAAGCAAAAGAACCGCCATTAAAAGGGAATCTGATTTAGCCTCCTTAGGATCTTGAATGGCAAGATTGATGAGCCTCAGAGCTTCGACATAATTTGCGACTGCCCTAGCTCTGGCAGCGCTTCTGGCCGCAGTACCAGGTATTAGCTCTCGGTGGGCATAGAGTGCTGTCGCGGTTGTCGCAAAGGAAAGAGGGGAGTTGCTGCTGCTGCTGACATAGAAAGGAAGCAAATGCTCCATGAAACCTCGTGAAGTCTCCGGATGGCGAGAACGCATGACATAATTTGTCATGAAATAGCACACTGCGCTGTCTTCCGGACACTGCGGTAGAGAGGAAGAGATGAAATCGATGTCCGATTGCGGAGAAGAACAGCTGGAGCTTGGATCATCATGCTGCCGTATCACCAAGGCTTTGCTACTTTCGTGAGATGCTTGTTTCGTAGCTCGAACTTGGCTTGCTATCGCTTTTCTTTCCACCGCCTCAGTATCGTCGCGGAAAAAGAAACCCTTCACATCCTTATATCCCAGACAAGCTCGTTTCGACTTTATGCACCTCTGACAGATGGGCCTGGTTTCATCACACTAGCATTTTTTAGCCACATCTTGCTCCCAGAACAGATGGGGAAGTTCGTCTTGCTGAAGGCCAAGCGGTGATCATACCTTTACTTTACGAGTCCTGCAAGTCCTGCAGCCTTTACTTGGACCGGTGTGCACCATAACTTCTCAGGTAATTGGACGGCCTGACCTAGAACCATGCGCCTCAAGGATCGTAAATGGTATGTTAGTTTTCCCAATATCAATATCTCGCAAAATCCTCGCAAAACATAAATCTCTCCTGGGATGTCTTCCAAAGTAATAGTAGGCAAATGATCCTCAACACCGTACTCGACCCTTTAAAACACGGTCGTGAGACTCTCCAAACCGCGTTAAAGTGCGTGTACACGTAACGTCCTGGCATCATCATAACGCTTCCCCAACGCTCATCTACGATTGTTGCAATACGATTGGTGCGTAGGTGCAATAGTGGCCTGGCTCAAGTGGCGCATAGGCTTAGGCCGGCTTAGCTTAGTAATTATATGAATCGTATTATCCCGACGTACTGTACGCGGCTCAGGGGTTTCCCCGACCGCCGATATGTAAACAAACATATAAATGATATAATTCAGGGTAGGAAGGTAGGAAGGGTAGGAAGTAGAACGTACCTTAGGTAGCTAACCGACGAATTCGAATTTCTGAGCCATTTGCAATTTGAATAGCTTCAATATTCGGATGTTCAGTGGTGCCAGTGAGCAATAAATTTGATAAATCTAGTGATATTTGGGCAGCGATGTAGCCTTGTAGGTCAAAAAGTGGTGGTGGTGTTGCGGGGTAATTCTACTCCGTAGGCCGCTTACAGTACGGAATACGCCTGAACACTAATTACTAACCCGAAGGTACCTAGTACTGCGAACGGCCAATTGACACTTGAAGTCTCCCTCCTTACACCTCCACGTGGAAAAGGATCTTCGAAATTATCATCTTCGTAACATAACATTCAACAAAGTCTAGCAAATTCGAATCAATTCGAACGCTCGGTACCATGTACAAGATAGCCTCGCTTTCCCCTTTACTGTCGTGCTTTCCATCCAACTTTACCAAGTTTTCTTCATCCCTACTTCGTAGTCGTCGATTAAAAGCCAAGATCCTCAATAGATGCCGTGGTCAAAGAATAATGCGAAACCAACACACACACGCTGAGAACGCCTTGTTCTTAGCGTCATGGGCCTGCAGAAAGCCCCAGACTACTCCTCGTCCTCCCCTTGCTTCCCCAATCCTCCTCTGCCCCTCCTCATCCTTTCCCCAATATCCATATCCCCCGCCTTCCGATGCAGGCCATGTACAAAGTCTCCCTTCCCTCCGTACTTTGCAGACTTGGCCCTGGCCTTCTCTTCTTCCTCCTTCTCTACTCTCTCACGCTCTGCAATTGCCGCTATACGTTTTTCACGATCCTGATCAAGCTCGGAGGCTGCTTCTTGCATGGCGGCGAGTTTGGCTGCTCGGTTTTCATTTTGTGATTTTTGGGGAGGCGGGTCGGGGGAGGAAGAATTGCGGCGGCGGGCAGGCAGGTTGTGCCAGGACTTGCTGGGTTTAAGGCGACGGTCCTGAACCGGGGGCTGGTAGGGCGAGCGAGATCGGGGAATGGGGGGCGAACCGCGGCGGTAGTAGGGAGAGGGGGAGCGAGCGTACTTATATGGGGGTGGTGATCTGCTTCTTCCCCGTGATAGCAAGGGAGATCTTCGGCGATGGGGAGAGGGGGATCTTCGTCGATAAGGTGAGGGTGATCTAGAGTAGGGGGAAGAGTCTGGGCGTCGACGATGGTGATGTCTGCTTCGCCGGCTGTACCGGTCTTCATCTTCGGTCCGTCTTCGCTTATGACTGCGATGATGGTCGACCTGGACGTCTCGGTGTCTGTGCTTCCGATGTTTGACGCCCTTTTCCTCCGGGTTGATGTCACCTCCGGCGGCTTTAAGTAAGAGTCGGCGCCGAACAGGATCGTTCATCAAAGCCTCGTAAGCCGCTTGCTCCTGCTTCTTGATGGCCAGCATTGGATCTTCGCGAATCTTTGAAGCTGTATCCCTAAGCGTGTTTGCATTTTGCAAGGCCATGAATGAATCCTGATCGGCAGCTTTCTCTAGTTTCTTGTTCTCTGTGCCTTTCAGTATCCCATCAATCCTCCTCTTCCCTAGTAAATACCCCTCCATTTCCTCAGTAGTCCCCACTTGCCCAGTTGAGGGCCCCGAGTACATCCAATCCACACGATTCAGGCGCTTCTTGCCACCAGCAGCCTCTTGCATGTCCTGTAGCTCCTGGATCTGTCTCTCTTCTTGCCGCTCCTTCATCATCTGCTCTATGCGTTTGCGCTCGTCCAACGCTTTCTTCTCTTCTTCCCATACCCGCCGCTGATTGCTCATGAGCACCGGGTGCCATGACTTCTTTAGGTTGAGATCCCCACCCATCTTATCTCCGGCCTCAGTTGTACCCGAAGAGGTGGCGTCCGGAGGATAAGAAGGACACGAAGAAGATGACCAGAAGCCAGATTATGATGCTAAGCCTGGGTAGCCAATTAACCCTGCTAGTATTCCAGTGCTCTCGACAGTTTGTGGATGTTTAGGTTTCTGGCTTAAGGCTCCGACTATTGGCGCTGGGGAATTACGCTAAGCCCTGTGGGGCGGCTGGTGTCGATCAATAGTATCTACCAATCAAACATAACATGCTCAGCATTTGCATTCTACGAAAAGAATCTGTTCAGACTCGGCGAACTTCCTCCGGACACGATATTCTATAGAACTACGAACGTGCCAAAATGTCTGACGATGATGATTTCATGCAAGATTCGGATCAAGAACAGTAAGTTTAGGCGGGAAACTTCCCAGTAACAGTTGCTGAATGCATTTCAGATACGACTTCGAATATGAAGACGATGATGATGAAGAAACCGGGGATGTCAGTATAGAAAATAAATACTACAACGCCAAACAAATGAAGGCCGATAATCCAGATGAAGCTATAGATGAATTTCTAGGGTTGCCGGCGATGGAACAAGAGAAAGGGGACTGGTTTGTTCACCGGTTCAAAGTGCCTCGAGCAATGGCTAAGTGTTTTATCGTTAGGGGATTCAAAGGCTTGAAACAGGCAATCAAGCTTGAATTTAAGCTGGGTAGATATGACAAGGTAGAGTTCCCTGCCCATTACATGGTTTCTGGCTAAAGAGCTACTTTAGGCTGTCGAGCACTATCGCGAGCTCCTCACGTACATCAAGTCGGCTGTGACCCGAAACTATTCTGAAAAGTCCATTAACAACATGCTCGACTTCATTGAAAAGGGCTCAGATGACGAGAAAGCATATCATTGCATGGAAAAGTTCTACTCGCAAACACTTGAGTCGTTCCAGAGTACAAACAACGAGAGATTATGGCTCAAGACCAACATAAAGTTGGCTCGGCTATGGCTCGATAGGAGGGAATATGCGCAACTAGTCAAAAAGGTCCGAGACCTACATAAGGCATGCCAGAGAGATGATGGAACCGATGACCCGAGCAAAGGTACTTATGCTTTGGAGGTCTACGCTCTAGAGATTCAAATGTATGCAGATACGAGGAACAATAAGAGGTTAAAGGTAATGTTCACTCCCTTGGTTGGATTGGTATCAAATACTAAGACATGTTGGGAAGGCTCTTTACCAACGAGCCTTAAAAGTCCGATCTGCGGTTCCTCATCCAAAGATTATGGGGATTATTCGAGAGTGTGGAGGGAAAATGCACATGAGTGAAGGTATGTAGTCTCTTTGGTTGATGCCTAAAAATATTGATGAGTGATAGAGAGTTGGAAGGAAGCCCAAATTGACTTTTTCGAATCCTTTCGAAATTACGATGAAGCGGGATCCTTACAGCGTATACAAGTCCTGAAGTATCTTGTTTTGACGACTATGCTTATGAAATCCGACATCAATCCCTTCGATTCTCAAGAAACCAAGCCATACAAGAACGATCCAAGGATTTCCGCAATGACAGACTTAGTAGACGCGTATCAGCGCGACGACATTCATCGTTACGAGTCAATATTGCAGAATAACAAGGATGTCCTTGCAGACCCCTTCATCGCTGAGAACATTGACGAAGTGACTCGAAACATGCGGACGAAGGGAGTTTTAAAGCTGATTGCTCCGTACACGAGATTTACCCTTGCATTCATCGCGAAGCAACTCAAAATATCCATCGCCGAGGTTCAAGATATTGTTGGGTTCCTGATTGTCGATAAGAAGCTCAAAGGCAAAATCAATCAGGAAAATGGAACGGTTGAGATTCAGAGCAACAGCGATATCGGTCGTACTCAAGCAATGCAACAGTGGACGTCAGCAGTAGGGGACCTCTGGAGAACGATTCTGGATCAGAGCGATGGCTTCAAGACTGACGATTCGTCTCAAGCACTTGGTGGTACCGCAACTTCCGGCATGCAGTCTGTACAACTTGATGGTGGAAGATCCATGCATGGACAAGGTGTGAACGGGTTCGGGAAAGCAAAAAGTGGGGGCAAGAAAGGGATTACAGGTATGGGGAAGGGAATGGCGGCACTGAAGTGACGCACGGTTGGGTTCATGGGTACTTGGTTCCAGCGAATCCAGTTGAATCTCTCTGAAACTAGGTAAGTCGAGATCACGCAGCATGGTATGTGCATGGGCAGGTCCGGCGTTGTAGGAGAAGGCCCTTGTTCAGCTCAGGACGCTCAAGAGGTGTCGCATAATATCAGCCCATGCGACTAGATCTTCGACACGTTTTTGTTGGCGTTCGTCAAAGATTATAGGCCTGCGGAAGTGGTTCGAGTCCCCGCAGAAGGTTGATGTACCTTAGCCATGCTAGCATGACAGCTAGCTAGCAGCGCGGAGAAAGAATGAACGCCAATGGTGTTTGACCAGTACCAGAAGAAGTGACGAGATGGAAATATCAAGCTATGAGTTCCGAAGTTCGGATCGTATTCTGTAGACGTCCGAAGCCAATGATCTCTGAGGATTATCGATGGCAGTAAGGAGGGAATTTGCGTGCCGAACGAGAAAGGCCTCCCCGGCGGCATCCCCACGATATGGTAAAGGTTCCCAGCTGCTTTCCCATTACATCTCACTCGTAAAGTGTAGCGTAGAAGCTAAGGCGCGGCCCCTGTTGTATCTGTTGTATGGATCCAACGTGTCCAATGCTGCTGCAGATCTTTATGCACGAGCAAGATACGATGACAAAGCTCCAAAAGTGCTGAAGAATTGAGGAATTCCAGGATAAAGTATCCAAGAGAATCGTACCGCGTTGGATCCCATCAAGCGTAGAGTATCTCCGTCTTCATCCAAGCAAGCTTGGCATGTTTGCAGAGGCTGTGCTAGATTGTCCCCATACCTTGGAACGACCACCCGAGGGAGCACCACTTCCGCCCTTCCAACATCGGTCTATGGACAAAGATCAGCTCCACCTTCGTTCCGTCTTACCACTACTGACATTCCGCTCCTTCTTCCAAGTCGCATCAGCGATCAGATCGTGAAAATGTGCATCCTTCGCTTTCACCTAAGGTAGTCCCGGTTTCCTGTTATCGACGGCTTGATGCATTAGAGGGCGGGAGGAATAAAGCAAAGGCCTGAGCACCTCGACTTCGCCAATCACTTCGTACCCTTACGACGACAAGCGTATATTAAATTTCCGAAGAAGACCGTGTGCTTCTTTCTTTGTAGTGCATTTCATATAGACTGCCTGTTTCGCATCCGGGGCCTATATCATACCTTAAAGTAACCTGCGTACCGGGCCGGGGAGCAACGGCGAGTAGCCGATCCCAAAAGGCCGTATCACAGACCACTGGGCATGACTCCGCGGCTTGTCACGTCGAGGAGTATCACTTTCAATCCACCGTCGAGACCAATATTACTTGAACAGCCGGGCAGCTACCTGTGGCTGTCTCGGGGCTCTAGTCTCCGATATCAAGCATAGCTCGTCAACGACACCAGGATCCGGAACACTATGGCCTCAGAGGAGGAGTTGGCGGATCTACAACGATTATCAAACGACGCTGTCTTTGATCTGGAGGTAAACCGGCTGGGGGAGAAAGAGTTGATTCAGCGTCTGATTATTTATAGGGACCGCTTGTTGGGCCGCGCCAATCAAGCCGAGCCCTAACAGCAGAATATGCCCAAGCGGACCCTATATACATTCACAAGACCGCGGTTTACTTGTCTGGATTCCACGAGCAGCTGATCAGATTACTGACTTCCTTCTATCTAGGTACTCCCGCAAAAGTATTCTCATTATCGGACTGTGAAAGGAGACGGCAACTGCGGTTGGCGAGGTGAGTAATTTTCCCCTCCAGAGTCACTCTTGCATCATTGCTGAGATTCTGGCAAGCTCTGGCATTTGGGTATTTTGAAGCTCTTCTGCACCATGGCGACCATTCGAAAATCGCTGCACAGATAGCAAGGCTCAAGTCTTTGAACAATCTACTCTACGCGGCTGGATATGACGAGTACATGTTTGAAGCATTCGTTGATGAGACCATCGGGCTGCTTGAACGGACCGCCGCAAGCATACCATGTCAGGACGACGGAGCAGCACTGCTGGCAAGTTTTAACGATGACTCGATAGCAGGCGCCATCATCGCCCATTTTAGGGTGAGTCTATCATTCATCCGATATAGTCACAGCGAACGCTTGAGCCCTGATAATAAATGTAGCTCATAACGGGTGCGTGGATGAAAACGAAAGCGGACTTGTATCAAGACTTCCTCCTGGGCGAAACAATTCAGCAGTATTGCGAACGTCACATCGATCCTTATCAAGTTGAAATGGACCATATAGGCTTGAACGCTCTGATTGATTCCGTTATCAAACCTGCAGGAATCTCTGTCGACATACTTTATCTAGATCGTAGTGAAGGCGAGGAAGTTAACACCATCAACTTTCCAATCGAAGATCCCAACCGCCTGAACGGGTTTCTTGCAACCCCCAGTATCCGGCTACTATATCGACCGTTTGTTCTCTACCAATCGCAAGTCGAGGCTCAGGATAGCTGACGTTAGACAGTGGTCACTACGATATAATATACAAGATTGAAGACGTCGCCGGGGTGCCCATTCCGGCACAACCCTCTCCACAGGTTCATTGCATATATGATCCGACGCGCACGTTATCTAGTAATGGTGCGTATTCCCACAGTGGCCTCGATCTGGGCTCGTACTTCCTTCCGGGCTTGTCTACCGCTGGTATATCGACGACTCCTTTCCTAAACGACCCTTACGACCGAAACGGGAGATATTCCGCCATGGACCACCCCTTAAGTCCCACTGCCATCGACCAATTTGCACCCCCAGTTCACCCGGTTATACATCCTCAGCCGGCTGACAGCAGCTTCCGGCCCTCGAAATTTCAAGTCGAACCAGGGTACCGCCAACTCGTGATCACTCACCCGGAACCTTGTCAGACGGTGGCGATGAAACAGTATGTCCTTACATTCTATGTCTTTGCGCCTCGGTCTGTCAAGTGCGTAATACAAGCTAACACAGCAACAGAGCTGGAGAATGCATCTCGCATTACAAGAACGACCGATTCCAGCCCCAGCTCTGGGAACCCGGGGATGAGTACAGGTCTACAGAATCACAAAGTAGACGCTCTTCCTAACTCCCTTGCCTGCCATATCCTCTTGGTTCTTTCACTACTTCGGCACCAGGCTTCAGTACCTCACTGAGATCTATTCAGCAGCCCCCAAGACCATCTCTCTTCTTTTCATCAACCGGCGGCTCGTTCTTCAGTAGCATACACAAACAAGCGGTTCATTCTAGGGTGGTTTTTCATCATTACTTTCGATAAAGGGTATTTGTCGGCATGCTGCAATCGAGCGAGCGAGCGAGCAAGCGACTTGTCCTTTCATGAGGTTTTATTGACGGATGAATAGTTCATACGGCGGCTCTTGCTAATTGGTGGGTCGAGAGTGGAGGCGAGATGGAAGGCGAGATGCTAGAATCATACATATTCGAGGTAACTTGTTCTCATGCGCTGCACCGTCATGTGCCAAAACCAAAGCCGTGTGTTTACGAGGTGTTTCGCTTTAAATACGCATCACAACAGTATCAGCTTTTCGAAGAACCTGCAATTCTTTCTACCTTCATGTCTTTCTACCTTCATGTTCCACACCTTACGACTCTCACCCCAATCCACCCTTTAATATCATCAAACGCAGTCAAAACATGAAATTACTTTCCCACCATGCCCTGTTCCGCTGCCATGCGCTTCACACCATCATCACCTTTCCGAAGAAGCTTCACCTCATCCCTTTCCTTACGCCCTCCCATCTCCATCATATCATCTCACCAAACTCATCAACTCACTGAACTCCTTGCCCCCCAAACGTCTCACGTCTTGTAGGAATTTCCTTGTCAGAGCTCTCTTGCGAGTGAGGAAGCATGATGGATAGGAGTACATAGCAGAGATACGAATGAGATCCTCCGGTTATAGTATCTCATATCTCATATCCCACATCTTCCTCCACAATGCCCGTTCTATCAGCTATTCCTTATCATCTTTCCAATCATCGAGTTCATTGTCAAGGAGACACCACCCCGCCGAACTAATTTGATCCCAGTGATTTCGACCCAACTAGATCCTACAGCATCCGGAAGGGAGATATTCGAAACCGGCACTGCGGGCACCCCGAACTGCTAGGTCTTTGTGTTTACATATTTCGTCGCTCGTAGCTGAGATTACGTGGGGCGACTCGTGTCCTGATTGGGTACTCACTCCGATTCAAACAAAACCCCACCCTATCCACCATTTTAAACAAATCCCACCTACCCCAACCCCGCCCCAATCTCTCTTTCTCTTCCTTTCTCTCTCGCCTCCTCCCTCCTCCTCCCTCCTCCCTCCTCCCTCCTCCCATCCTTCCCCGGCACCCCCCACTTCACCTCTCACCATCTCCCTATCTCCCTATCTCCCTATCCCCCATCCCCACATCCCACCCCCCTCCCCCCTCACCATACCCAACCCATACCCCACCCCCCACTACCCCCTCCTATCTCCCCATCACCCCACATCCCACCACCCCATCCTACACCATCAACACCATTCCATCAAAGTCACATAACCTCATCCATCTCAACCCACCATCTCCACTACTTTCATCTTCACCCCTATAATCTCCAGGTATCCTGGATTTAATGGTTCAAAGTCAGAAATGACAAGGAAGAGCTCCGGAGACTGTTTGTCACAGTGTTGAGAGAGAGGCTTGGATGGTTTTAGAAGGGTTTGGGGATTTTTAAGGAGGGAGAGGGTTGTGGTTGTGTGGATGATGATTGGATGTTGAGACGTGTTCGTTGCGGTTTTGGAGAGAGTGACTTTCTTTTTAGTTCCTTCTGGAGTTCTTCCTGTCGGTGCTCTCTTTTTCCTTTTTTGACTTTCTTCTTACTCGTACGTCTCTCTCGCTCTCTCTATCCTTCCTAGCCGTCTCCTCTCCATTCCAGTCCACCATCTTTCTTCTTTTTCCTGTTTCGTTCATCGTTCGAGAGCCCACAGAGCAACCGCAATCGAGAAGGCCAGGGATGTCGCAGTGATCTAAAGATAACCAAAAAACAAAAGCAAGTCGGAGTGGGAATCTTCATGTAGACTCAGACGCGACGATGCATTTAGCAGCTAAATAATCTTTCAAATCGGTATATTTTGATGTACAAAGTAAATAGCTGTATACAACTACTATATGGTAACCTACCATATGCGGATACAACAGAGAATTCCGAGATTTTTACCCAACCCATAAAAACAGGTTTTATATACACATAATCACATCTACCCCCCCCCACCATTCCCACCCCCATACAATGTCCCATTCCCCAAATCCACCGTGAACTTCCCAAAATCAACCACCACGCCACCGCCTACAGCCGTCTTACTCGCATTGAAGCTGCTGGCATCGAACAGCGCCTGCTGCAGACTACTCTGCGCCAGGACCGCGCTCGTCAGGGATGTTTCTTGGTAGATGAACAGCACGGCCACGCGCGCGAAATCGAGGATTTGCTGCGTGATGGGGTGCGTGCCTGGTGATGATGAGGTTGACGAAGTGGGGGCGGAGGCGGTGCCGGTGGCGGAGGGGGCGTTGGAAGAGGCGGCGAAGATAATGCTGTTGGAGGTTATGGCGGCGGGGATGGCGGTTTGGGAGGGGGGGACCGAGGCGCTGTCGGTTGCGACGGGGGCGTCGGCGGCGCGGGGGTGGAGGTGTGGCTCGATGGTTGGGGTTGGTAGGGATTCGGAGAGTGGGCGATTGTCGACTGGGTTTAGTTGAGGAAGGTCGTACGGTAAGGGAAGCTCGTCCCGGCGTTGGGATTGCTTATTGAAGTTAACGAGGGCATTTTCGGATGTACAGGAGAGGTTGGCGTTGCTGAAAATGGAGAGGAGGATTGCGGGGGTGAGGGGGATGCTGTAATTCGATGGCCCACCTGAGAGGAGGCGAGAGATGCTGCTGCCGACCGTGGCGTTGGTATATACGTTATTCGTTTGGTCTCCGGCTTTCACGTCGCTGGTAATGCAGCCGCTATCAGTGGCAGTGGTACATGCAGCTCCAGTGTACCCGTTAGCGCAGATACAACGGCAAGAATTGGATACAAAGTAGTTCGTCCCACCATTGGCGCAGGCGACGGCCTTCTTGCAAGAGGCAAGGTCTGTAACCCCAGAGTTGGAGTGTTGCTTTGGGAGTACAACGAGCGTGACTGGTATGACTACAGCAGCGGCGATGAGGAGAAGAAGTATGATACAGAGAAGGACGAACGCCCAAACAGGCATACCGCAGCATCTGCGAGTATTAGATTTAGGATAGCCTTGAGTTGGGGAACCAGGCGTGAATGTTTGGTTCCTGCTAAGAGCAGATTTGGACAGCGGAGAAGGCCATCGTGAGCCATTTCGTTCGCCGTTTGGCGTTTGTACGGAAGGAGAAGGAAAGGCGTTGAGCATTTCCGAAATCGATCCGGTCCGAGATCCATGTCCCGATTTTTCGGCTCTGTCATTAAGGATGTTCAGCATGCCAACTCGACTCGCTGTTCGGCCTCGATCCAGGTTTGAAGCTAGTCTGGTTGCCCGCCGAATGAGTTCAGGCAGACTAGTGGAGCTGCCTCTTGTCTCACCCGCCTGCGCAGCTTCAACATTCAGTGGTGGAGGGCGTTTAAGCCCTTTTTCACTCATTGATGGGGCTGTCGAAGTTATTGGGGAGGCTGTACCACTTGAATCCAACGCGCCACCCTTCTCCAGACCACCAAGTATCTCAGTGACCCTCGGGTCTAATGAGAATGTCGGAGATCGGGCTTCTGGAGACGGAGCGGTTCTAGACAGACCATTCGGTAGCTCATTTGGTGTTCCAGCTGGGGAATTCTTCACTGATGAGGCGGAGAGGAATGTCGCACCACCACCTCTCCCATCTGAGATCTCTTGTTGGTCATCGAAAGGGCCTGGTTGGAGATGGTTTTCATCACTCTCCTCCGCACTCTCTCCGCTTTTCACAGTCATTAGTGCCGGCCTCCCAGGCTTTCCTATGCTGACTTTCCTAACGAACCCTGATGAATCCTCATGATCACTGGCCCTTGAATGTTGCCCGTTTTCGCCTGCTAGTGGTTCTACAAAACCCCCGTCCCCCTCATTGATGCCTCGACCCGGACAGTATTCGGGCGGACCCTCACCCCAGCTTGTCGGCATGACATGACTTGATGCAAATGAATTATGTGCTTCTGATTGTTCTTCTGGAATGGGAGCGACGAAAGTATTTTGTGGATAATAATTTGCACCGCCTTTCCGTGACGACGGAGGGGGCCCAAGATTTGCAGCACGTCGCGGTTGTGGTTGCGGTAAAGGAACTGGTATCGCTGGCACGGGAAAGTCGGGAATACTGGCACTAGAGGAGGATGTAGAAGGCCCACTTGAAATACTTGAATTACCATCTCGTCCGGGCAATGCCATATAGTTATCTTCCCAGTAGTTCGCCTGCGGCTGTCCTAGGGATTGCGACGGCATGGATGGTACAAAGTTCGGTCGTGGAGGTCTCTGTGGGGGCGGACCTCTGCCTACGGGGTTGTTGCGCGTAGGACTGTTGTTTCGAGCAGGAGATTGTCCGGGCCTGATGGGGGCTGCTGGTGTTTTTCGGCCAGCTTGGATAGAATATTGGGGGTACTGAGGGCGATCTACTGGACCTGGAAAACGTCGCGGCATTTGCATTGGTATAGGTTCATCTCCAACACCCGGCGGTTGCGGTTCCATCCCAGCTCTTGCTCTCTGCCTAGCCCTTTTAACAGAACCTCCTCCACGATGTAATTCATTGTCCATGCCTTTGCCTTCGGCAGTAGACCCTTCCGAAAGGAGCCTATGCGATCAACCGCCGAAACAAGGCGTTTTGGACTCCAGCGGTTTTGTAACGGTAGGACTAACGATCACTTTGGTTGTATTGATCCAAGTATCAGTAAGCCCACATTGACCGCTCTAATGTGAGCAGGAACGTGCTATCCGGGGTTTATAGCCAGCCAGTGGCGCAGTGGTATTTCTGGAGCGTTCGAAGCAGGATTGATCGATTGCTATTGCGCAAGCTGGTGGGAATGTAGGTCTCTTAGAGAGATATGAGATCTTGGTGAATTGTAGGTAAATTAAGGTTGTCTATATGATTAAGATATCGAATCCAATATACATCTATATCACACATTAGATAGAGTGTTTAACGAGCGAATTGAGCAAGACTGGTCGCAAAAAGTGAACGAAGCAGAACGGAAGAGAAAGAATGAATCAAACGACACATGACCAGTAGGCAATGCGTTCCATCGCCTCAAACGTCCACTTAAGCAAGCATGTGGCGGTCGGCATCTAGGTGTAGGAGCATTGCGGCATTGCCGCAATCCTGCAATCCTCTTGACGCAGGGGACAAAATGAAGGAGGACGTACCCAGAAACTTTCTTAATACCGCTGTCAACTCGAGGAAACCACGCTCAAAGCTATACAAGATCGAAGTATACAATTTGGAAAAGAAGCGGTCCGCTCGTGCAAAGGCAGGAAGGGCGGAAACGGTTGTGAAGGCGAAGAATGGGAGGGTGTGGTGAGTCGGGTTGATACAGGAATCTTCGCGAGCAGCCAGTGATATTGCGAGAAATCCAAGGTTTTCGAGTGGTATGCCATGCAGGCTCGTGTGTGTGTGACGAAGAGGCTCAAATGCGCATGTGGGATGGCAGTTGTGCGAGGGAGGGGTTGCAACTCGTAAAAGGAAAAAAAGTAGATAATTGAATGTATTCCGACCGTGACGCACTGCGGACGGGGGCTGTGAAGAGAAAGTCGACGACTTTGGTTGTGTGATGGGTGGATGAATCAATTCCACTTATTCTAACCCCCACATTCGCGTTGCGAGAGGGAGAAACAGTACAAAGTACAAGCAGAAGCAGAAGCAGAGCGAAGGACTTGCGAGCAGAAGGAGAATTCCATCCATAGGATTAATTGGGGGTTGAGGCGCACCACCACCGCTTAGATTTTATTCTAGATGGCAGAAAAGAAATTGAACAGGCTCGTTGTGATTGGCGCACATTGATTGGATATGGACGGAATGACTGGGATATAAAGGCAACTTGGACAAGTGCGTTTGGGGTCGACACTACTCTAGTAGTAGCACGGATGTACTCCGTAAGGTAGTGCCTCATAGGTAGTCTGTGACTTTGCCGTGCATCATCGTCTGCAATCTGCATGAGTGTGTGCATGGGAAGGAGGCACTTGGACACGACTGCCGAGTCCAACGAAGTCTGGAAGGATCCGAAGCTATCGTGAACTTCAACGTCTTTGCTTCGTATACCAAAGTACTTGGTCTTACTTCATAACCAATAGTGATTGATCGACTGTGATGAGAGACATGAGTTGCTCTTCAAACGCTGAGCCGCTGCCCGCATGACCAGGTTCTGCGACGTTATCATCATCAAGGGGGAAGCTGCCAATCAGTTTCGGATATTCTATTTCCGCCCACCGGAAACGTCAGGCTGGTCAGCAGCATGCCAGCATGTTCCCTCGTTTCCACCTTGCGGCACAACGGCGTCGACGGATAGGCACGCATCTCTGCACCTGATGTAACTGCACTTCAACCTGAGCCTAGGGAACTGTTCGGCATGCTGTTGCAAATACCAACACCCAGGACCCGAATGCTTTATAATCCTCTTCAAATCCGAGTACGAACGAGTCCAGCCAAGGTCATGTTGCCGCATCATAATTTATAAGGAGACGCAGGATCGATCAACAACCTAGATACTCAACACAGTCAGCTTCGCAGCCCATATGATCACGGCAGAGGGACTATGTTCGTGTAGGGTAGTAGAGAGTAGATGCGAACACTAAATCTGGAGTGCGGTCCGACCAATCGTTCCCACATCTTTTGTGTGTGGTTACACAATCACCATTTTGAATGTTTCATGTCGTCGTCAAGCGAGGAGAGCAGACCAGTACCCAAAGTGCCAGAATATACAAAATCAAGCTTTCGATCATCGCAGAGCAGTGGCAGACTCAAGCACGAGTCTAATGTGTTGATCTCTTCAGCGGTTAATAGACTTGATACTTGGAATAGCTTTCCTCAAGGAACTATTCTCGATGGTTCCTTCCTTCTCAGTATGGCTGCCATGGCATGCGACTATTCCTTGATTCTCACCTCTACAACATTCTACATGACTCAACAATAGCGTTTCCATTGCGGTTCTAAGCAGCTCTGTCCCATTTTATACCTACAAGAACACAGTTTCTATCAGCGGTATCAGATACGTTTTCTCTTTTAGTATGTCAACTTCTGCCGCTCCTCGTCTCTCAACAGGCGAAAGACGTCAGCTAGCAAGTAGGAATCTGCTGTGACTGATGCAACCTGCAGGAGGCTTGAGTTATGCCTAAGGATGTTGCAGCTTTACTATCCGGTCTTTTACATCTTCCTGCTGACAATGATCCAAGTATACGTAAGTCGGTCACTACAAAACCAACCCATTTTCTGTCATCACTGATCTACTTTCCTCGTGTACTATGTTTAACCACGCTTGCGCAGTTCCCCCTACCGAAACGGAAGGCTATATTCCTCGTGCCAGAATTCCTCTCCCTCCAGCTGAAGGCTACGTATCTCGGAGAGTGACCCCCAATAGCGGTAAGAAACGCAGAGTAACACCAAATCTCTCCCGTGCAACGCCCACCTCAAGTCACGGCGTGAAGATGGCTATGATTTTTCGCGATGCAGTCACGACACTGCAGGATGTGAAGACACCTACGCGCCGTACCTCGTCCAATACCACGAGATTGCGTTTGCCGGCTACCCAAACTCGGAGCATCCCGTTTGGAAGCGTTCGCCGGGATTGCAAAGGTGATCCTTCAGGACCAAAAAGCCCTTGCACCAACAGTTTCTGTTCTAGCCCATATTCTGGGAAAGTACCGAAAACACCAGAAGCTCTGTGCAGGTCTGCCGTTGCATTTCATCGTTCCAGCAAGGACACTCGGTTAGGCACCCACAGTACTGATACTGACGGGAAATCGGGTCAAGCATTCACACCACCGAAAATTTCTCATGACCCGGCCTCCCCTACCCCTCTTTCTTTCAAGGAAGATTACTTCGGTCCTCAAGACGTAGATGCCAACGGCAAAGAACCAATTAGCAGCAGCTTCTCAACACCCTGGGGACACCATCCAAGCCATCCGTATGGCAGCTCGCCTCACAGTGTGAATTATCCCACTTTGAAATTACACGATGAGCATTACACGTTTTTAAGACCTCTGAGCCCGACCCTAGACAACCTAGACTGCCACTCCAGCCATGGGGTTCCTTTAGTGATTCCCATCGCAAGCTTAGAGCAAGACCATGCCCATGGATTCGAGATTGACAGTTGGCTAAACGAAGTACTCGAAGCATCTCCAGATGAGGCACCGGAACAGCGCAAATCACCGCCACCTCTTCCACCGAGACCCGCCACCCGTTCATTAAACGAACCTAACTCACCATTCAAATACCCCAATCTCCGTTCCGTCTCCCGCACATCCAGCAACAAAGAGAACCTCCAACCCCAACACCCGTCCCCCTCACGCATACCTTCCCCCTCGTGCTCCCCTCTCAACGTACCCTCCCCCAGCCAACCTCCTCGAATTACCACCCCCGCTCCAACTCGCCGCTTGGTGCACCCACTTACACCATCAAACCTACTTACGCAACCGCCTAAACGCCGGAAGCAGGTCACTAATACCCCACCGCTGCATCCCAGAATCCAAGGAGAGGAGTTTGACATCTACGATGAGGTTTGCGAAGAGATGAAGGTTCTGACTCCGGGTGTTAAGAGGTATAGGAGAGGAAAGGGACCGAAAAGGGAGAGGTGCAGTAGTTATTGGGATGAGGATATTCTGCTGCGCGCGGATGTCGGAGAAGAGGCGGAGGAAAGGGAAGGGGAAAAGGTGTTGTGTGAGTCAGTGGCCAGTAGGGAGTTGATCAGAGAGAAAGGGTTTGTGGAGGGTGTGGGAAGGGTGATGTTCGAGTTTCGGGCTTGAGATTGAGGTTGGTGTGACGGGAGAGGGAATGGGGAGAGGCTAGGGGAGAGGATAAGAAGGGAATGAGGGGGTGGGAGAGGGGGTATTCTTAGTCGACGCGTTTTAGAAAATAGAGTTGAGACTGTTGAACTTATTTAACTCGTTTTTACCATCTCCAGATAGATCAAGCCACGCTTTGATTCCTTCTATTTGCTAGAATAAAAAATGTTGAGAAAGTGAGTTCAGGCACAGCTATACCTTACTTCAACTAGGGCGTTATACAAATATTAGGAAAACAACACTCGATCTTCCTAGATGTTCAGGTTCCAGATCTCCATATCCCAAACTCCAAATCGACAAACAAACACTCGTGCTTTCCTGGCATAGTATGAGTTGGACAACGAAAGCAGTGTGATGAGGAAAGAGGATTCTGTTCAGAGGCATAACGATCATGCCCTTTTTCTACTTGGACTGTCCATTTTTCTATCGGGTAATATAACTACAGTACCTTGTCGGTTGGTGTATATTGATTTTTCAATCGATACCGCCTGGTGGATGGGTGTTTGTTGTTGGGTTAAAGCTGTGGGGTATGCTTGGTGGAGGATGGGGATGTGGGTGGAGTGGGATGGGGATGGGGATGGGGATGGGGATGGGGCGTTTGTGGGTGTGAGAGTGTGAGAGTATGAGGGTGTGAGAGTGTGAGGGTGTGAGGGTGTGAGAGTGTAGGTATGGGGCGTGAAGTGGTTGTTACCTTGTGGGGAGAGATGTGTAAGCTGGGGGTTGAGGGGTTAGGGCATCCGGGGTGGGGAAACTTGTGGTGGAGATGGGAATGGGAATATAGATAGCTACCTTAGGTTTGCTTTCGCGTCGACATAATTTGAAAAAAGAAAAAGAAACTCCAATCAGCAAACTTGGATACACTCAAAGCTACATCTCAGCTGAACGATCTATCCTGCGTAAGAAGAAGTCCGTTACTTTTCGCTGGTTTCGAATCTTCGGCCAACTTCGACGGATATGGGGAATTCGAGACGAAGCGTAGGTCATTTGCGTAAAATGCAGAGACTGCTTTTGTGTTGATACAATGCCAGTGCGGGAAGTTGAATAGAGGTATAGTTTACAAGTCGGTGGAATGAACCTACAAAGGGCGCATGGAAAGCGACAATCGAAGGTACGGGTTGCAGAAGGGGATGGAGGAAAGTGTGAAAATGGATGGTATGGTTTGGTTGGGAGATGGAGGGTGGTGGGGTTGGTTGGGAGTTGAGGTTGAGGTTTGAGGCTGGGTATGAGGGAATGGCATGGGGACATGAGTCAAAAACAATAAGCTTGAGAGATGCCAAAGATGATGGAGCGCTAGGAAGAAGAGAGAGAATGCTGTCGTATTTAAAAAAGTTTGCTTCGTCTTCCTCCTTGTTGAGAGATATACGTTCGTGAGGAACTAGTATGATTGGCAGGAAATTATTTGACTTGAGTAGAAGAAAGAGCTCTTGATGGGTTTACTCCGTTACTATACAGCAGATGGTCATGAAATTGCGAGAGAAGGAAGGACGGTTGGATATCGAGGGCTGCGGGTATGGGTGTTGAAATATTGCTGGACGAGGGTGATGGGTGTTGAAGACTGAGCTTTTGAGATGGGAGGGAGTTCCCTTCTCATGATTGAGGAAGGATGATGCGGCCCTCTTGGAGAGAGGAGGGGGCATTCTTCCGGGGTTCCCTTCCTTTGGAGGCATCAAAATGTCTATCATTGTTTTTTGACAGTCCGCACGCCACCATCTGCTGAATTGCTTTCGCATTGTCAATTGGTTGATATATCCCAGTTTCTGACACATACTCATTGGATACGCTCTTGGCGCTCTGTTTGGGCTTAAGTTGGGTCACCGACGTTGAAAGATCTGAGGTCAATTGGAGGTCTTTTACATTTATCGGCATTTCATGTTGCTTTTCGGTTTTTTTCACCAGCATACCGTTATGTATATGCACCTGGACAGTAACGGTTCCAAAACTTCGGTAAGACCTTTAATCTCGGGGTATCACTGAGCAGGCGCCGTCCGTGCAGTCTTAATGTCAGGCTCTCCTAACAGAAATAATAAATCCGCCAAACTATCTCCATTTAACCTTTGCGGCGCCCTCTTCTGCACCTTCGGTTTAGCCTTGAATGCCACACCGAGACCCGCCTGTGCCAACATCAGGAGATCGTTGGAGCCGTCTCCAACGGCGAGCGTTTCAGATAATGGGATGGAATGCTCCGCAGCAAGGGAGAGTAGGATGTGTCGTTTTCGCTCTGGGGTGATGATGGGATGGTCTGGGGAGGGTTTGCCGGAGAGGTGGGGGTAGGGGTGGGCAGATGTTGGGGGAGAAACGGGAATCTGCAAGTACAAGTTTAGTATCAGAGACAACAACCAAGCAACTCTGGTACGACGTACATGATTCGCATAGGCATAATCAAGCCCTAATTGCTCCTTCAACCATTCGGCCATCGGCACGAAACCTCCACTAACAACAGCCAATATAACTCCCCGCTCACGAAGTACCCCACATAGCTTCCGCGCCCCTCGGGCGATGTGGATCGATTTCTTCTTCAGATCATCCCATACATCGGCTCTGACGCCTTTTAAAAGAGCAAGACGCTCACGGAGAGACTGTTCGAAATCTATCTCGCCATTCATGGCACGGGCGGTAATGAGAGAAACTTCATCGATGATGTCAATTGAGCGTGCGAGTTCGTCAATGACCTCTTCTTCGATCAGTGTCGAGTCCATATCGAAAACTGCGAGTTTGATAGGGCGGAAAGGCTTGGGAGGGCATGATGGAACGAGATCGAATACAAGTTCCAAGGCATTTGCTGTTTCGAAGCCGGAGATAAAGGGGTCGTGGCGTAATTGAGAAGGACTGGGAAAGGAAGGCGAAGCAGTGTAGGCCTGCTGGAAGACACTACGAGAGAGCGCTAGGGAGGAAATGAGGGATAAAGGTTCGGGGGCCACGAGGTTTGTCAACAGATTAGTGAAATGGTTCTCGAACTTGGCGGCATCGAGTCTTTGTCCACCCAAGCCAGTAGGATCGGAGACGAGAATGTCCCTTGGAGGCCTGTCCTTGGCAAAGAAGGTTACAATGAGCTTGGATTCCCCGGATTTGCTGTCGTAGTCAACCTGAGGAATCGTCACTGGCTGGTTTCCTTCCTCGGCTGAGACACCGTTGGCAAAATTCGAAGAAGCCATTGCCTTCTGCGAGATGTCGAAAGAAAAGGAGGATTCAAACGACACCCACGGGCCCTAAAAGCGGGCTCACATCATATTCCCCCATCTTCCTTGCTGCCCAGTTTATACGAGTAGGATCCCTTGCATGGTGGCAGTTCAATATGTTTTTGAAAAATGCTCTCTCCGTGCTTGAAATGTCGATATCAGCCAACTGAGATTAAGGCTCGGCTCGCAGATTAGGGTAGAGCTGGTCGTTATCACCACGTGATCTTGAATACAACCCGAACGCCAATCGGCAGAAGTTTCTCTCTTCCTAGGGATCAACGTTCACCATGCTCAAGGAAAGCTTTATAGTAGCAACCTCAGCCCCTGCGAAACCTAGTCATACGAACAAAGACCTCGGCATACATCTCCATGAGTTCCAACCACTACCCGCCCTAATATCCAGCCTCAAGAAAAGTTCCGCGCAATCCAATTGCTTAGCAGTCAGCGCATCGCACATATTCGCCGCTCAGGCTGAAAAAGCGGTCATTCATGTCTATAGCAGAGACAATGGCAACCAAGAAGCCGTTGTACCTTTCCCCGAGCGAATCCACAGCATTGCGCTTGGGGGGGACATCGATGGCGCTGGGGTGCTTGTGCTTGGAACGGAGGGTGGAAGAGTGATACTGTGGGAGGTTGGTCTTGTCGAGAAGGCCATTTAATTCCAGGCGCTGACCATTAAAAGTAGCTAGGGACTGGCCGCCAGATATCGACTCCGCAATCCCATCTCCAGCCTACGTCGTGTCTCGTAGTAGAACCAACGTCCAATTTTCTCCTCTCTGGATCCTTGGACTCAAATATTCACGTCTGGTCGATACCGTCACTCCTGTCATTCTCGGCATCCTCTGGCAATGATCCCGGCCAAGCGCTCCCTTTCTCCCCAATCAGAACCCTTTCGAGTCACCGCGCCGCCATCAATGCCATCGAAGTCGGCCACAGCTTCAGCAGTACCAATATCGCAGTATCCGCCTCAAAAGACAATACTATCGTAGTATGGGACTATCCCAACGGCGTGGCTCTGCACACGTACCTGCTCCCATCCACTCCCCTTTGTCTGGCCCTTGATCCCGCGGATCGCGCAGTCTATGCCGGATACGATGATGGCAGCATCCAGCTCATCGACTTCTACAAACAACCGTCTCTCACGCAGGTGCTGCATGACCCCGCTTTACAATCCACACCCACCCAACCGCCACCCTCTGACAGATGGTCCTCACCGGGGGAATCTGCTGCCACAACTCTCTGCCTCCAAGTCAGCTATGATGGCACCACTCTGCTCTCCGGCCATAACGACGGCAAAGTACAGACCTGGGATGTCGCTAAGGGTCGATATAGTACCCAGCTAGCCGACTTCTCTGCCCCGGTCACAAACCTACATATGCTAGCGCCCAGCGGCTTCCCAAATGTCTCAAGCCCACCGCTGAAACTTCAAAACATCGTCAAACCACGCTACCAAAGCTCGCTCAACGGTAGCAGTTCGCTCTCTAGCACTACCATTCCTATAAACTACACCCTGACCGCGCGATTCACCTCCACCCTCTCTTTCCCTCATCAGCAGAATCCTGCTTCCACCTTTCAAACCGCACTAACCCACCAATCATTTCCCCCCTCCCTCCTCGAGGAAGGTCTCACCTCCTTCGCTCCCCAACTACACCCTCCAGAGCTCAAATCCGCCGCGCACATACCATCAATAGACGGCGCCATGGATATCTCCGCCGACCCTAACCACACCTCCCTCTTAACCCTCCAGTCCCAAAACGCGCACCTTCTCTCCCAGCTCAACTCCGCCCTCGTCGCGCAACGGTCCGCGATCGCCGAAGTGCTAAAGCTGGACAAGGAGCGCTGGGAACGGAAGGAGGAGGAGGCGATCAGAGCCGCGGCGAAGAAGCGGAGGCGGTTGAGGAGGATGAGGGTGGATGAGGTGAGGAGGAAGGTGGAGATGGGGGAGAGGGTCGAGGATGAGGGTGTGGAAGAAGAGGAGGAGGAGGAGGAGGAGGAGGAGGAGGAGGAGGAAGTGAGTAGTAGTACTGATGAGATGACGGAGAGTGAGTGAGAGAGGATGGGATTTGAGGGATTTGGAAAGGGATATTGAGGAAGGTAGGTGGGATGAGAATGCTGGAGATATAAGGGATGGGTAGCGGTATGTATAGGACATGGGGAAATGAGTAAGAGAGGATGAGGGGGAAGGCGCGGCAAACGTCGATGTTGTGGCAAGTTGCCTTAGCCAAGGGCGCTGGGGCAACGAACCGGACGAGACAACTCACTGATGTTTGGACGGAGAAACTAGCAACGACTCTTATCGGTCTCGCGCTTGCTGGTGGGAAGCGCAGATCTCTCTACGAACATACGCCGACATACAGAAAGACAGTTAGGAAGGAGGCTTTTGTGAAAAGGAAATATGTGGGAATTTACGGAGCTATATCTCGGTGATGTACAAGTCCCTAAGTCGTCATCATAGTGATGCTTTTTGTGCTATACCTACCTCCTAGCTGCGTAATCTGCAAAGCTTCTAAATCGATGTCGTAGCGATGCACCCCTGAAACCCCCTATCTTGACTCCAGTAATCTCGTGCTATTCGAGCGATGCTAACAATATTTCCCTAATATCCTTTAAGCTTCCTATAGTCCTCCAAAATCTTCTATCAATCTTCAGCCACTTCGGTTCCCGAAAATGCTCTTATTGAGATAGCCATTCCGCTCTGTTCTTGCCCTATGAAGGGCGATCAGAACTTCTCGACCTCGAGCATGTTCAGCCAGTTCATCACCATCATTGCCTTGATCAGGTTTCCCTTGAGATCGACGTGCCTATGCGTTGGGTCGTTGTTAGCCGATTTGAACCTGCCTCGCATGCCGGGCAATCTTTTCCCCAGAGCGAAGTACTTATCGAGAGTATGGAAAGGGTAATGCTTACACTCCATCAAATTTGTTACTCTGAATCGTCATGTTCCACGTTCCTAAATGTTCCATCCCCCTCCTCTTCACCTCCTCTCCCACCGCCTCCTCGAAAATCATCAGTGCCTTGTTCCCCTGGCTCACGACCCACTCATCCGGCTTCTCCTTCCCCGCAGCATTCGGCGTCAAGAACAGTCTAGGCCAAAACCCCGAATCCCTTTTCTTCTCTCTCTGGCTTGCCTTTTCATGAGGTAAAGAGGAAGAAGAAGACGGAGAGAGCCACGGGGCTCGGGCGACGGAAGCGTCTAGGATGGCATCGACCCAGTCGATGGTGGCTTGGAGGTCGAGGTCGTTCCAGAGGCCATGGCCGAGAATGAAAGCGTAGGGGCGGGAAGGTTTGGTGGGAGGAAGTTGCTCGCGGAAGCGATTCATTTCGTCATCTGGGATAGGGAAGCGGATCATCAGTTCGACTGGTCGTTAGTGTCAGTAAAGGGAATCGGAAGAGAGAAAAGAAAAGGGAGGTTTTACTCATGACGTCGATGGTATCAGCCGGGCAAGCAAGGCTGCTGGGATCATTCTTGACCACGTCCGCCGTCTTGAAGATACCTTGTATGGAGCAGGCTTTGACATTGAATTGATAGTTGCAGAAGCAGTCCTTCCTAACTCCCCATTCTGTCAGCTGCTACTCTCTTAATATCGTCCACATTTCAGCTTGCTCCATCAATCGACAGACCTTTCCTCGGGCGAAAAGTTCCAGTCTGTAACCGCACCGTACCCCAAATCCTTCCTGATCAGAACGTTGATACTTCCAATCACATGTCTCATCATACTATCTCCGATAATTATCACTTTCTCGAAGCGGCTAAGGATTTCGCAGACCTCCTCGGTTGAGAACCAGCGCATGTCGCAGCCTCGAGGCATGTATGGCGCGTCGTTACCGATTCGACCACCCGAAGACATTGCTGTGATCATTGTCTTACGGTCTGAACATAGAGGAGCGAAGGGAGCATGGAGATCTAGCGAGGAGATATTGCAGGTGTTGCGGTATTTGTAGGTGGCAAAGGTATCGATTGTGTCCGAGTAGCGGTGAGGAAGTGGCTCAGGAGGCTGGAATGCAGCGTTAGGGACGAAGCTGGCATTGTAGGGTATGGTTTGTGTAAGGTAAGCTGGACGACGAGGCTATGAGTATCAGATGATGAGTACGAAAGCATCCAGTTGCGAGAGAGAGGAATATAATACTTACCCCATGGCTGCTGGATAAAGAGAGAAAGGTGCTCAGAACCACGAGGCTGAAAAACGCGAGTATGATGTACACAATCCTCCGAGGCGTGGTGTTCCAAGATCTTAACTTTGACCTGGAAGTCCATTTTGAAGGACTATCTTCAGGAGTGGACGGCGCAGACCCGTACTTCTCTGAGAATCGAAACATTTTGGTGGTATGATACTCAGGAAGCTTAAATAACCACGTTTTGATAGTTTCGGCAGCGTGTTTCTGAGGGGCCTTGTTTGGGAGAATCGGTGGTAGTGTGAGTAGTGCCCGTTCGATCTTCTTACCTCAGGCAATGAATTTGTTATCGGATAGGAACACGGGCTAGGGGTTCTCTCAGGATCAGAAAGACTTGAAAGATGGTGGTATGCAGCGGTCTTGCGAGGCGGAGATGGATGTTGAGGTACTAGAACCATCAGTGTCAAGTGCGTTAAAGACTCCAACACAAAGACCCAATTCGCAGAACGAGCCTACCTTACTGTAGCCATCTACAGCTTCTCACTTTCCGGGAGATAATTTGTACTGCACATTATGAATGTGATACAATGATGGAAATACGTTAGGGGATGAGAAGCGATCAGTCGCTTAGCTTTAAATTGCTTTCTTGATCAGGGCATGAGTTTAAGGTAGGCAGGATGAGGTAGAATGGGATCTTAAAAATGGTTGTGACTAGGGGGAATGTCAATGTGAAAAAGGATGGGAGATACGAGAGTGGGATCCTACATCGTAATCGGCAATGCAATTTTGCTTTGTACATGGGTACAACAGTTGATACAACCCAATCCACGAACGGAACGAAAGCACTCTACCTTGCTTGACCAAACTCATGTCTTTCTCATAGAGTATATTACAGCACCGAACATGTCAGAGATCCACCCAATCCAGCCCCGGATTTCCGTCACGCGATTCATCAGCGCTACCATGTTTCGCTGGAAGACATCGCAGTCTTCAAAGTCGTGTGGATAGATCTCCCAGATAGTCTTCTCTTCTCCGGCGCCGCTACTGCCCTCGACCAGCCTCCACTCACCGTCAGCTTCCTGCTTTACTTTCATCTTCGGACCCACTGAGACTGCTCTGCCGACAACACGCGGATCTGCAGTGAATCTAGTCGCTGCTTCGACAACGTCTTCAGCCTTACCCATCGTACCTCCAGCGAGAACGGCCCTTGCCACGCCGCTCAGCAGAGGTGTATCGATGAAGTAAGGACAAATCAGGCTAACTCGCACGCCATGAACGAACGAAGAGGAGCGAAGATTGCGGTATAACCCAACAACGGCATGCTTCGAGGCTGCGTACAAGGCTTGTCCGGGTATTGGGAGGAAGCCTGCAACAGAGCTTATGAGTAGAAGATGTCGGTCCCTATAGGTTTGTCTAGGGTCACATGTAAGATTTGCTGGCGCCGAGCCAGGGTTTCGAGGTAGATAGAAAAGTGCCAGATGGGTTGTGTAAACGACCCCGGTGAGGTTGACATCTAGAACAGCAAGATTTGGAGGTGGCGGGTTTGCTGCATCAAGTTTTTCTGGTTCTTCCAATTTTGCATTAGAATCCACAATGCCTGCGTTTGCTACTACAGTATCAATGCCCCCATGGGGACTGACTTTGATCGCTTCTTTGAAGAAATTGACCTGTGATTGCCAGTCTGTGACGTTGCAGTGGAAAAAATGTAAGTTTTGGTTTCCCGTTTCTCTTTTAACATCACGGACGAGCTGGTCGCCTTTCTGGACGTTAACGTCACCAATGACAACGTTGGCCCCAGCTGCTGCCCATCTCCTAAAGAAACCTGCACCAAAGCCACTTGCACCTCCTGTGATGAGGATGGTCTTGTCCTTCACCCAGGAATCATCCGGGATGTTGCTGAAATCGAGACGGGGTGATTGGCGAACCTTGTCCACTAGGGACTGTTTTGCTGTTTCGGAAACCATCATGTATCACCTCACCCAAGCTTACTGTTAGATTTCCGCTATATCTTGGCAACTAGACAGTAAGTATGCTCGATGATGAAGAGCTCCAGCAAGCCAAATGGTAAGAGCCGAGAAAATCCTTCGAGCTTGCACGATAGTGATGTTAGCAATCTATGTTTTCCTCATCGTAAGCTGAGGGTGTGATTGCATGTAACGACTGTAGTCAAAGGATGTAGAAGAGAAATGTTACAAAGATATACATAGCATTGCTGCAGGCTGCAGGACCACCGGGGTTCAAGATGTCGTCGAGGCTAAGGTTGGTTCATCTCGCCTGTTTCCCCTCACGACGGTGCCGCATCATCGGCCTGCTTACTTAAAGCACACTTAGCCATTGAAAGAAAGAAATGTCAATTATCTGTTTCGGATATCTTCATTTTGGCTTTTGTCGGCTTGTCGTCCAGGATGCTGTTGGAATACGAGGTCATATGGGGGGGGCATGTTGATATATTGGTTGTTGCTGGATAGGAGTTTCCAACAGATGCCTGCACAGGATCGAATCGATCGAATCCAAGAGGAGCCTCAAACCACCTTAGCTCAACCACCTACTCTAAATCCAAAATTATGATACAAAAAACAAAAAAAACGAAGTGCTATGGGATCTCCCCGGATATATCAAGGGCCCACCTCCAATCTCCTTTCAAAACGTTGAAGATCAGCGGGCTGCGTTGGATCTGCTTCGATTTCGAGCATCCCTGAACAACCTTTGGAATACCGGTCGAACACCTTATCAGTGTAAGAAAATGCAGAATACGGTATGCCACAGATGCTCTGAGCTGAGAGCGGGCGCGCCACAATGCTTCGATCCTCAAGATTGCTCCACATGCTTTCGCATCTCTCTGTAGATGCCAGTAGCCTTCGAAATGGGCTGTCATGGACAAGCGCATTGGACGGGGTTCAGGGGAGGGTGGAGTAGCTCTGCATGCATGCGGCGAAGCCGTGAGTGATGTTGGAGTGACTGAGACAGGAAATTATCGCAAACAATTGCCTCTTGCGCGACACTGAATCACTGGAAGTTGGATGACACGTGCAAGCTGACATGGAACATTATCCGACTACAGTACTTATCAGTTTGATTAAATTGATCTCCCATCGATGCCAATAAATCCACATCGCATATTGTGGCCCCGATTAGAATAAAATTCTACGCCGCTGATGAGCCGCTGGTTATTACTTCATTATGCAGCTCTATCTTGTTGTTCTCAGCCTAATGCTGATTCGCTCATAATGACCATGACATATGATCTGGACGATTCCTAATTCCATCGAAACTGGAAAAACCTAAAGCAGCCTGAACGGCATCAGAGATTCCTGACTTCACACAGAACCCAATATTGGTGCGCCTTTTCTATTTCGAGAAAAGCAGAATTAAGATGACAGACACTGGCCAAAAAATAAATGTCGCTGGCTTTGAAGTGAGGCTTCACCGCGAGACCATCGCCGGCAATCGTACTGAAGCAAAGACGAGTAGATCGTGACTGGAGTGGCTCTGGGCATAACGCTTGTGATAGCTGTCGGGCGCATATACACTAAAATCAGCAAATTCCATCGGCTCTTCGTCGACGACGGCTTCTTCATTCTAGCCACGATTTTACTTGTGGCTGGTTGGTTGCTCTACCCTATGGTCAAACCTCTATCAACGTAAGGGCTGGTGTAGAATCTCCGCCTCCTGATCTGGTGCAGCAACTTGTGAAGAACCTTATTTTCCAGACTTCTTCTATTATTCTCCTGTATGCCAGCGTTTCCAGTGTCAAGTTCTCATTCTTATTTTTCTTTCGACTTTTTTGCAACGAACAGACAGACTTCGTATATGGTGGTGGTGTGTTACCATCTTTACGATACCTTGTGCGGTTGTTTGCATGTGCACACCTTTCATGATTTGTTCGACGTTCGATGTTCATATCATGAACCAGCCAGAACATTTGGCTGTGGCATACTGAACAGTTTCTGTAACCAACAGAGAGCTGTTTCTCAAAACCCTCTATTCAGAAGATCGAAGCCGCAGCCCTCTATGTATCTGTTGTTCTATCCATACTAACAGATGTCCTGGGTAAAAAAAACCGCTAATAGAAGTATGTGAACCTTGCAGTCCGCTGACTGTTCTTAATGATCTCCATACCTGTTCTATTGCTTTGGAGCGTTCAAATCAACCTTCGTCGAAAAGTCGGACTCGGATTTCTTCTTTGTCTTAGCGTCTTTGCCATCATAGCCAATATTATCAGAGCCGCTGGCCACGAGCTTAAAAATAGTCAACAAGATGGTCTTTGGATCGATTTGTGGGTTGGGTTGGAAGCTTGCGTTGCAATAGTGGCAAACTCGATGACTGCATTCCGGTCCCTTTTCACGGCAGGAAATTCTCGGGCTAGGGTTTCACCTCAGCATCAACGAAACTCACTGGAGCTTTTGACGAGACTTCTGAACAGAGCTCCTTACGTTGAGTTACCGACTATGCCAACGGCTACGCTCTTAAGACTGAAGTCTAGAATGCGCCACGACCATTTGGTGAACCGCACGGTGACATGCTCGGGCGACACTTTCAAAGAATTAGACGAGTGCGAGATTGCGCAACCCGCCAGCGCTCCAAGTGGACCAGGTATTCGAGTCGTGCAATCCTTCGAGGCATGGTCCAGTCACCGCCCTCAGTCCGGCCCAAGCGTGAGTTACCTTTCCCAAAGCCGACTCTTCAGAAGCCTTACCTTGTTCGCAGAAATGTCAGGGCAAGGACACACCTTCTAATGAGACGTTGGTGTGAAGACACAGCGAGCTCCACTACACTGGTGACACAATTGAATGAATGTGTCAAAATTGAAAGAGCATAATCTTGGGCTGAATGGGACGTTGCGTGCCTTTTTACCCACGATCCCGTCCGTTAACCCCAGGCGTGCCAGGCTCCTAACGAAACAACTCGCACGATTCCTTAGCAGAGCTTGCAACAGGGTAAAGATGTGGTGTAAATGCCAAGCATACCATCCTTAGAGCCTTCATCCGTTATCAAAAGAAACTTTGAGCACATTAAAGTATTGGAAGCGAGTTGTAGTGACTAATCATTAGAGTGCAGAACACCAGTAAACGACCACCGGTCTCCACAGAGATATTTGATTGAACAAATAGACTATTCGATTTGCTATATAGTATAAGTGTTGTCTCGCGTTCAATTACAAAGCTTGTGCGATAAGAGGAACTGGGCAAAGGAACCCATTCATATAGTGAAAAAATTACTTTCATAACCGAGTCGCGGCTTAGTCTGATAGCTGACCTGGCGGGCCTGGCTGTCGATTGTTGTTTACGGGCTTTCTGAAACCACTGGGACAAGCGGTGGTGATTTAGACAAACGATGGGGGAATGAAAATTCTGCAGGACGATGCAGAAGGTCTATTAGTTGCCCAAAACCTTGATTATTGAGACCCCTTGCTGGAAGAAGTCCATGGCGCAGCAACTGCTGGAACGGCCAGCTTAACCTGACGCAAGTCGACAAGCTCATCATATTTGTCACCAAGAAGCTGTTTCAAGTTGTTGGTGCCAATACTATTTGACTGAAGCAAGAGCTGATGAGCAGCGACTACTCCATGCATCATGGCTTGATTGCCACCAATCCATGAGAATCAGCGTTTGTGAAGCTCTATCATTCTTCTTCCCGGACGTGCGGATTTCGATTAAACCACGAACGCGGTCCTCGATATGGTTCCGTTTTGGGCCAGTGGTCGTGAATTCCATTGTCTGCCTAGTAGGCGAATTCAGGAAAAGGTCAAGGTGTACGCACTCTTTACACCCACAACCTTTCTTAGGACAGACCCAATTGGGGAGGCCGTTGGGGTTCCCTCCGGACATAGCGGAAGACATAGAGGCTTACAACCTGTTTACATAGCTCCTGATAGTCCTCCTTCACCAGAGGAATAGCTTGGTCATGCATGACTTGTGGTAGATTTCTAAGAGAAGGGATCATGACCTGCGCCAAAGCAACAGAATCAGCTATACCGGCTTCTTGTTTCAATTTTGCAATGAGCTGATCCATTTCGTCCTTGAGACCCATAGAAAGTCAGTGGCTGAGCACTTCTGCAATATGATCGCCGTTCAAAGGCCAACGAGCCTCTCCTTGATTGTCATTTGTCCACTTTGTTGTTTTATTCATTCGTCGCCGCTTAGCAGGCATCTGAGCAGAACCAAAGCTAAACGCTGGGATTATGGTAGCAAGCACTTTCAGAAGCCCAATTGTTGCGATCTCATGGCTAATCTTGTTATCAGTCTGCTTTTCACAGATGCAGGCTAAGAATTCAGCGGCAAATGCTAAATTATACCCATGTCTCATTGCTAGCGGAAACAGCCTTGGGGGAGTCAGTCATCCATGTTTGCAACGGTATTACCCATACATTACTTGCCGATTAGGAGATCTACGTTTTGCTCTCCAGGTTCAACCATAAACTTTGTGTCGCGTTCTTCTACCAAGTCCGTTGTGGCTAGTACCTCCTGCATCTTGGCGAGCGACCAATCCTTGAGAGTGGCAATGTTGGGCCCAACATACCCATCGTTGTCACATCCTGAGTTGATACTCTGCAAAACATTGTACCGGTCGCTAATCGAATGGACCTGATCTATAGCTTGATTGAACCTGGGACCCTATTCAATGTTCACAATCTAGGATGAGCAGAAGCGAACCTTACCCTTCGAGAAACCAATCGAAATCCACAGTTTGCAAAATACTGCCGAGGAAGCGATAGAGTGAACTTGACAGCTTCAGCGGACTCACGCAGATTGTATCTTGAAACAGAGTTCTGTCCTTCAACAACAAGCCAGCTTGTACTATACACTGCAGCCCGAATTGAAAATCCGTATGGTTCTCACAGTTCATGTTCTCATATGAACCATCTGTCGTTCAACCTGGCCAGGTGAAAACTTTCTTGAGGATGTGTGAACATACACGAGCCAGCTCGGATCGTTCTGCTTCGTCACCCGTCACAGAGATGTTATCGGTAGGGTTTCTTGACACAGGGGGGACTTTTGCTAACAGGCCCGCAACCCAGGAGACCCAAGGTTTCAGATCCCATTCACTGATGTTCTCGATCAAAAATTCGAGTCGCTGTTCTGCTGGAATTAATAGAGAAACCTGCAAAGCATCAGTGTCTTCCTGTCTGCAGTATAGCCTGTAAGTGGTACACTATGTGTACTCAGTAGAAAGGGCTTAGTTGGCATGACATGGCTGTGACCATAGCGTAGATTATGAATTTGAAGGCCAAGATCAGGATGGACTGATAAGTTTACCGATACCAGATCTGTCATCCCTCAAAAATAAAAGAGCGGTGAGATTGAGCAAAAAGATGCAACACACCGTATCTTCGAAATGGTGATCGCACTCGCACTCATCAGACTAATCATAGTAGCACTGAGTATGGCCTTCGCCAGAGTCCCTGTCTTCAAACCAATCGGTCTGAACGAGTCTTCCCTCATCTATATTAAGGTTACGGAGAAGAACTGACCCATCAAGGTTGACGATCCTTTTCAACTCGCACGTTCTGTTCTCATCGTCGTCAATAACGCTCTCCATTTGAGCCATGTAGAGGCAGAAGCCCTCTTCGGCACAATGCTTCTTGAGAAATTGGGCTCTGTGTTGGTCACTCTGTTTCAATGCGGATATTGAGGTTGTGCGAATAATTGTTATCGAGCATATACGCAAGTAATTGAGGCTCTCCGGACTGTTGCCATAGTCTATTCCATTAAGCAAGACCTGATTTAAAATCTCTGTGCCGTGCTGTTAAGCTCGTGGCTGACTGCTTCTCATAAGAGCGCTCATAAAAGGCCGTATGGAACAATTTGTACGTCAGCTGAAGTCTATAGCCGAATAGAATAGGGTCAGAGACAACATGGACGTCTGAATACCTATAAAACTTGTTAACATCTGAGGTGGAAGGACGTGGATCATGAAAACGAAGTAATATACAGACCATGCACAGTAAGACTGATGAAATTCGGAAACTCTAGATGGCGAGAAGCTTTTAGTCTCGCCCTCGAAAGTGGTCTGAATCTCGCCTTCGTCATGGAGGGATGGCTAGAAAGCAGATCAGCTTATATGTATTCAATGTTCTTGGCGAAAATGTGGCATACAAGATAAACCACTAGATTTTCAAGAGCATCATCCGCTTCTTTTGCGCTTATGAGACATCTTTAGCTGATGGGTATACATTCTAGAATGGATGTCCTATCATTGCTCAGACTTCATGCATGTTATACCATCATGAAGCTCCAAGTTGTGCAATACACACTGAATCTCGCCGTGAATGCCTAGAGCTTCATTGGCTTTGGCTAGGACCAGCTGAACGTACCCTTGCCATGCGGGATTGCGGAGTTCAAAATCATCGATTGAAAGCTCGCAAAGCAAGTCAGGCGAGTTCTTCGGTCCACCGCCGCCTGAGCGTTCCAATCCAGATTCTTGTTTGATCCTTCACGCTTCTTGAGTAGAAAAAGGTAAATCAACAATGCCAGAGCTCCTGAGGGTCAGCCCCGGATTCACACCATCCGATAAGCTGCCCAAGATGCCCATTCACTCGCTCCTTCAATATCGTCCAGATCATCTCGAATCAAGTCTTTAATTTCGCCTACCCTAGACTCTCTAGCACGATTCTTCAGGGACGAAATTTTCTTTTCGACATCTCCGACGCTATAAAGGTCAAATTCCAAGGGATCATCCTCATTCATGTAATCTGACATCGCCTTACGGTACTTTTTAAAGGAACTCGCGTTTCTCCAAAACTCGGATGTACAAAGGCGTTCAAAAGAAATCAGCAGTCGTGAAAGCCAGTTGGCAAACAAATGGGCGTAGGCTGCTATAGTATTTCTGTGACGCCACTGACTTCCCCAGAATAAATGACGAATACAGTCTGTTGAAGAATATCCAAATTCCATCAGTCCGACAGTAAACCCTCACCTGACCCAATTATAGCCACGAGACAGAATACTACCTAAAGGAATATTGCCATTACTATACCACGAAATCAATTTATCTTTGCGGATATAATGATCAATGTACTTCGTAGATAAATATTCACGATGCGCATTATAAGATACAGTCAATATCTTTGACGCGTAGTCTACTATCCTCGCGACGTCGTCCAGGCAGTCTTTCTGATCAGACGCTTTGAAATCTTTTGGATACAAGTGAAGTGGCGGTGAATACGATATATTCTATCATGATTGTTATGCTGTCTGGTTAGAGCAACAAACGGACTTGCAAAGTTTCTTATTTGAGTGATACCAGTTGGCGTGAAGATATGCATGATAACGGCAATTCGACCAGATCATCTACGGGACTGATCCGGGTGAATTCAGAAGAAGCTCTGTTGAAAGCAGGAAACAGTACTGTTTTACAAAGAGCAGAAACATTGGATTCATTGCCATTGAAATTAAGATTCAAGTCATAGATTGAAAAATATACTGTGAAAGACAAAACACTTAATCGAGTCTAAGTTTTGATTATTGATTATTAAGAAATACAAAAGGTTATGGTCAGCATAGCACTTTCTTCAACTGAATCGACGGCACTAGACGTACGTCAATGAAGCAATTATTGCAGCTGTCAACATAATCCAGGGGGTGAGAGGGAAGATAAGGGAGGCGGCGATGTCGATAATGGGGCAGGGAAGATCAAATTGAACCCGGCGAGTGTATGGCATATTTGACATTCGCTTCCGGCTTACTGCGTGCTGTAGGGAGGCGATCATCAAGGCAGGGCAGGGCTCCGGTATCAGATTCCAGACAGTCACTTCGTTGAAGTTTACTATTTGATACTGTTAGCTCGACTCGGATGCTAATAATAATAATAATGTGTGAGAAGACCGTAAAACGGCGTGCAGACCATATTCGTTCTCACCTGCACACAAAGTAAATCCACGTCCAGTTTTATACAGTCAGACGCTTGGCTCGATATGGAATACGGCGAGTGGACCGCCGGCCGCTGTCTCCCACTCATTTTGTTCTCTATCTCAATTCTATCGTTCAGTAACCATGGCCCAGTTCCGATCCAAAACGCTTGATCTCAGCTGCTTCATCAACGCCAGGGTCATCAGAGATCACACAAAGCGGTTGGATCCCCACCCTAACCCCCTCAGAAACCCCACTGACAGCTTCCAGAAAAGTATTCGAGCAGTATGAGACCGACAGGTAAACCACCCTCTACCCTCCCCACGAACCACATGGAACCGCCAGAAACGGCAATCAGTTACCGTCCACCAGCTTCTTACCAGCGCGCTAACCCGACCATTCCCCACAGACAAGCTCTCCGCTACATAATCCGCAATACCACCCTCCCCCAGCGCACCCGCGCCCAAGCCCAGCTCCAGCTCTCACAAATGCACTGCTACACCCGCTCAACACAGATAAACAACAGGTGTATAGCAGGCGGGAAATCGAGGGGAGTGTTCAGTGATTTTAGATTGGCTAGGGTAAGTTGAATCTTGAGAGGACATTCTTCGGAAGGAACGATGCTGATGTTGGGGTGGCAGTTCCAATTTCGGATGAATGCACTGGAGGGGAGTTTGCCGGGGGTGAAGAAGGCGAGTTGGTGACGGGAAAGGGATGGATGCTGGAGGAAGGATGGCATCGTGAATAGGGTTTCTGTTCACATGGCATGGCGTTGCATTGAGGGCGTTAAGGGCCCAGTAGTAATGCACAACACTGCCGAATGGCATTATTGAAGATCATCTCAACCTGTCAATGCTGGAGCACCAACGTCGATTTACTTTTCATTGAATACAGACTTCTTATTCATCTGATCTTCGGTTACTCGCAGACCAATTTCACCTAAAACCGTTTGGCTCCCTTTACCGTTATGTTATTTTGGAATCTGCAAAGCCAACACTTTTTCTAGATTCATCGATATCACGTGTCATTCATCTGTTCCGTCTGTCTTCATATGATACTTCACCACTTCTCACCGGTATAGCTGCGTTCACTTCTTTCCTACCTTCCACGATCTACTTTGCCCTATCAAGACTCCAAACGTAATCACAACAACTGCCATACCGCCAACAATGTTTCGTCGCCTGAGCAGTAGCCTTCCCAAAGAGTTCGAGTATCCTGCGGATCTCGAGAAGCTAGGGTTGTTCTCTCCACCTTCGAAGACTTATTTTAAGCACTTACTGACTATGTACTCAGATACTACCTCAACAAAAATGACCAGATCCGCTCAATCGCACGCCCAGATCAGGAATTCAACTACTTCATCTCGAAGAATGAGCATCTCTGCGATGTTCAACGCGAGGCAATGAACAGTAAATCACTCTCCCCTCTGCTTTTCCAAAACCAGCTAACTTCATGTCTCAGCCTACATCCGACGTATGCTCCATGACCGTTTCCTCTCATCATCCCTCACAATCACCCGCCTTCCAATCAACGCCAGTCCTAGCGATCCACATGTACCGATTCTTACATCCAGCAATCTCTCCGCCGCCAAACGCATAATCCTTTACTTTGGCGAAGCGGTTCAAGACCTTGGCATATTCGCCTATCGAACCACGGGCCAGGAGAACAATGCAGCTGGCAGTGCACTTAACTTCGTGCATTCTATCCAGGCTTCCAAAGACTCCCCAGGTATCGTAATTGCGAACATGGGTCAACTTATCTGGTATCGCCGTGGTGAGAGAGCCGTCACACAGCAGACATGGAATGCTCTCCCGAGGAAGACAGCGGTCAGTGGGCCGATGCGGATCGATGATAAGAAGAACCGCGTACCGGGAAATAAGGATATGGCGGCACATGTTCAGTCTGTGTTCGAAGCTGTCGGTCGGCTAGCAAGAAAGGACGCGGAGATTGATGTCATCGGGCTCAGTGACGGTGCTTGGAAAGTGGTGGCGTATTTGCAAGCAAACTGGGAAACCTGGAAGAGCAGGGTCGACGCAATTGCGATTGGCACCTCCTCAGTTTATCCAGGATACGAACTTTGGCACGAGAACTTCGCTGAATTCTGGGGAAAGGTAAGTCCCTCCTCCAGCCCAGCCCTGTGTCACATCCACTGATTTGGTCATAGCGAGCTCGTGCATATCTCATCTCCAGTGAGCCTGTCGATACGCCTTTGACTGGACGTGAAGATTTTGGCTGCAGCTGCTATTCATCCGGCTCAGATGTCTATGAAGAGATTATCATGCCACGTGCTCACAAGAGCATGCTTTCATTTTTCCAGCTCGTAGCTGACGTGCCAGGGTACCAGGAACATGAACAACTAGGACTCGGTGTGGACAACAACGAAGCACGGGAGGTACAGTGGGTTGAAGGAGATGATGAAGCTGCTGGTCTAGGTCCGAGCATAGTGATTAGCAAGGCGAAAGAAGCTCCCCATTAAAGCGGGTGGAGACCGGTAAGGCGGTGTCGGGGTGATCTTTGTGGTGGCAATTGAAGCCAACACGTCTCCAACCTTTATACTAGCATCAAGATGTGCTGCACGTCGGACTACAAACCCATATGCAACGCCAGAAACCGTTGTTAGAATTCTGACGGAATTCCAATCAAGCGTAGGCACAACTTAGAAAAAGAACAATCCTGATTTAGTACCAGCCGCTTCCTTCTTGCGCTGCTCTTCCCTAAGTAAACGATTCACACTCTTCAACTTCTCCTCAACCAACCTAGCTTCTTGCTGCCACTTGACATCCTTTCCCTCTTCAACCGTAATGCTACTACCGCCCCAAAACCAATTCCCACCACTGCTACTATTCTGCTGCGTGGGTGATTCCTTCTCACGCTCTTCTCTCAACAGCTTGTTCACCATCTTAGACCAATTGCCCATTCCAACCTCCAGGCACTCCAAGCACTTTGTCCTCGCATCTGGGTCGTCTCTCGCTCCAGATAAGAGAATAGCTTCAGCTAGGTCCACGGCATCGCGTGTCCAGCTCAAGCCCGATTGTTGGTTCTGCGATTTGTTTCCATTGTCGGATGAAAAATTTAACGATCTTTTTGAACTTCCGGATACGGTATTTGGGGCCGACCCTAGGGAAGCAGAAGCAAAGATTATCTCCCCAATATAGGCCATCAAGGCCGCCTCTTCGCACATCTCTACAGGTGTACGAACAAGGATCTCGTCGCCTGTTGGTGGCGGAGTAGGATAGGCTGGAGATACAAGTAAGGACGCAACTGAAGAGACAAGATTTCGAAGCACAGAGGTATCATTTTCCCAAGCTGGATATTCGGACTTAGATAGGCTGGGGGTAGGGGTAGAAGAAAGCTTTCGGCGGGCTCGCAAAACAGATAGAAACACTGGAAGGGCTGTCGCGAGGTTATTGTTCCGAGCATGATGCATAGCCAAAGATGTTGTAGCGAGCAAAAGGTTGGAGGAGATGTAACTAGCGTCAGCGTTGATGATGCCAGACTTTGTGTCTGCAACACCATCGACCCCAGTAGGTAGTGCACCCATTGCAATATCCAGACCCCAATCATACATCTCTTCGGCACTTGAGTGCAGGCCTTTGAAATCAAGATAGTCTGCACAAGCCAGCGCCGCATCAAGACGTTGACGTGTGGTAAAGCCACGAGTCGTTAAAATTTTCATGTAATAAGTCTCAGGCTTCTCGAAAGCTGGCTCACAGTTCTCTTCAAGCGGAGCGGCTGCCGTACCGACTTTTACGGGTTTGGGGCGTGGATTCGAGGGCCCAATGACGACTTCCGGTGGAAAGGCCATGTTTCTTGTGGTATCACGGACCCAGCCTTCAAGATGTTCAGCTGCGCGCGCACATCCCATGATGGTGGCGTGGTACCCCCGGCGCCATGGTTCGGGTTTGGAAGAGATATCGAATCCTGTTTTGCCTACCCCAGGAACATATATATCGCCTTCGTCCTCAAGAATGGGATGAAGATCAAACCCGTCTATGGAGGGATCTTCAAGACGTGAGAGCAGCTTGCGAAAACCGTTTCCTGCAAGCAGCCAATTCACTACACCAGTTCCATTTCTCTGTATATCTTCTTCGCTCCATGCATCACGGTAGATCACCTGAGACCAGAAATTCCACATCGGTGGAGACTGATGGTGACGTTCAAGGCGTTCTTGCAGAAGCCCCCACATACTAATAAAGAGGAGAATGACCATGGTCCATCCATATACAGTGTACTTCGCGGCTTTCCATAATTGGTCCTTAATGTATAGCTTTCGCTCCGTTGTCAGGAGACGTGATACCTGATACTGGAACTGGCCTCGAGCAAGAGATGTAGGGGCCCGGATACTACATGGGCCATGGAGGAAGGGTAATTGAGGGCGTAGAGTTGCACGAGAGATGATGAGAAGTTGCGAATTCTGCGTAAACAGGCGTAAGCCTGGTGTTTGTTTCGTAGGATTAGGGGGCCGTAGAGGGCGACTGGAGGATATTATCCGCGAAAGCATGAGTCGTTGGGTGAACATGGTTGACAATTCTGTTGAAGGCGTGGGGGAGGCAAGAGGTTCGAGTGACGATCCTTCTCGGCAAAGCTTCGGCGGTTTCTCAGATCCAAGCCCTAAATCCGAGCTCCTACTCGTAGTAAAAGATCCTTAACGATAACATATTTGCACCGGATATGGCACAATCAGCTCAGCCCTCCCCACCGCAACTAAGCCATATTCCAGAGGGCAAAGAATGTCTTGCACGTACTCTCGATGACCTCCTAGAACGTTATCTACATCTCCTACATCGATACCAGGCCCTACACCAAGATCTATGCCGCGACCTTTCAGCAGTATGTATTTCTTTAACGTGGCAAAGCATCAATGACATTCCTTGCTTACTCTGACCTAAGGGATACATATCTCTTGCCCAAGCGAATTTCTCGAACTCAAATCGCATCCGCCACGGCCAGGACTTCTACGACGAGAGAATGCAGGCCACAACTCATGTGTACGAGACCACCGCCTATGTGCACATCGTCCTATATTTATAATTTGGGCTAACTCTGTTTCCCAGATCCGTAGGTGCTTTAAGCCCAGCCTTTTCCATTACCCTACCTCCGAACATCTCATCAACTCAGCCATCGGAAGACATCGGTGCAAAAAACCTGCAATTAAAGCCCAATGAAACACTGGACGATAGGGACGACTGCACGGAAGCGCCAAAGAAAGCATCTATTCTTGATTCCGAGCCGTCTCCCCGTGATCCTCTGAATTGGTTCGGGATTCTGTTGCCGCCAGCGCTGAGGCAGTCTCAAGCGGCATTTAAGAGCGCAGCTACTGGCACCATACCCTCATTAGCAAGCACTGTCAAAGAAATGAAAGATATCGAATTAGAGGTGCGCAGAACGCGGAAGAGACTCCGTAGAGCGGGATGAATTGGATCACAGCATGGTCTCCCTGAGAACCATATGCCAACAAGTATGGCGGAGACCTCGTTGCAGCTCCCATATTATTAAGAATTGTCTTGGGTAGGAGATAACACAGAGTGCTGGAAATGCCAGCGAAATCCCAAGATCGCCAGGCCAATCAATCGCCCCGCACCGAGTGATCTTACGAATCCATTGCGGGGTCCAAAGCAAAATAAGTACTGTACTCGTACTTAAAATGTCTACCATGGGCCACGCAAACTCAATTGAAGAAAACAACACTTCAAGACGAGCAAGGCTCATCCCGATCTCGCAATGACGCAGCAGTCCCTCCTCAAAGTCATGGAAATCACCGACATTGATCTTGTGCCCTATGAAGAGCTCTACAAGCACTTCCACTCTCACCCAGAACTCTCCCTCCAAGAGCGCGAAACCGCCGCAACCGCTGCCTCCCACCTCCGCAAACTCAATGCTGGCTTTGAGATCCACACCGATATTGGCGGTCATGGACTTGCTGGCGTCCTCAGAAATGGGGAAGGCAAGACCGTCCTCTTGCGCGCAGATATGGATGCGCTGCCTGTAGAGGAGGATACTGGACTCTCGTATGCCAGCAAGGCCACAATGCGCGACTCGGACGGTGTAGTGAAGCCGGTGATGCATGCCTGCGGGCACGACATGCACGTCACTTGTCTGCTAGCAGCAGCAGAGCAACTGTCTCGTATCAAGTTTGCCTGGAGCGGCACCCTAATCGTGGTCTTTCAACCCAACGAAGAGCGTGCCGGTGGCGCACAGGCAATGATTGACGATGGCCTCTACTCTAAAATCCCTATTCCTGACATCGTCCTCGGGCAACACGTTATGGCCGATCGCGCTGGGCACGTGGGGTCTAAACTCGGCACTATCATGGCCGCAGCAGACAGTTTCAAGATCACAATATACGGCCGTGGTGGACATGGCTCCATGCCACATAGAACGATCGATCCAGTCGTCATGGCCGCAAATATAGTGATCCGGCTACAGACAATCGTAAGCAGGGAAGTCAATCCAAGCGATATGGCCGTCGTGACGGTAGGGGCGCTGCAAGCAGGACAGACGGAAAACATCATCAACGACAAAGCAGAGATGAAAGTGAACGTACGGACCATAAACACCGAAACGCGAGAGCGAGTCCTAAAAGCCATCAAAAGAATCGTTAAAGGCGAATGCGAAGCCAGCAACAGCCCGAAAGAGCCACTCATCGAAAACACCTCAACTTTCCCCATGACAGTCAACAATAAAGAGATAACCGACCAGCTCGCCGCCTCCTTCGCCGACGTCTTTCCCTCCTTCGACGCGGACGCCCCGCGCGTCAACGCCTCGGAAGACTTTTCCATTCTTGGAACCGCCGTCGACCGCCCGACGAGTTTCTGGTTCTTTGGCGGCGTGGATCCGGAGAAGTGGGATGAAAAGGAGAAGGAGGGCAGGTTGGTGGAGGATATACCGGTGAACCACTCGCCCTTTTTTGCGCCGGTGGTGCAGCCGACGTTGCGGACGGGGGTAAGGGCGTTGTGTGTGGGGGCGATGACGTTCTTGACTAGGAGGATATTGTAAAGTTGGAGGGCAGTGAAGGAAAGGGGATATTAGTCGTTGTGGGAGGGGATGTTCCGTATATGTTCTATAGCGCCCTGAGCATTGGCAATGTTACCAAACTCTTCGAAAAGCTATCTCGGTTGAGTTCACCAGCAGGAGGAGGCGAAAGCAGGATCAAACCCCAATAGCTAGGCCGACTACAGAAAAATGGGCAATTCTGTCAAGGAAGACCCTTTCCAAGTCCCTTTTTCCATCTCTCCCAATCGCACATATATGACAATTGAGCCCAACACAACAGCGACAATCTTTTGAAAATCCTACAATACTGATCATCGAATTGAAGTTGTTCAAGTGGACAAACATGGATACTTGCAACAATATAGCAAGACTTTGACTTGTCCAGCTTGACAGCCTGGGCCATGCTTGCTACAAAAACGTGCTCTTGTTTACTGTCTTTCGACGACGCCTAGCGAACCGCGAACGTCAAGGATGTTACATCGACCTCGCATTATGAAGGAATCCGAGAGGTAGACGGTAGATAATCGCAGTTTTCAATCTTAGTTGTGCCTGAAAGGAGTTGTTGAAGCCTTCCTCAACGGTGAAGCGACTGACGGTAAAGCCCTGATCGATCGTGAAGTCCTTATTAATGATGTTCCCTTTTTGTAGCGGCGATGCACTTCTCATAAGAGCTCTCCCACTTAACGACTTGCGACGAGAATTGACGGTCGAGGCTTCATGTATGGCTGAAAATCCCAATGAAGTTGTCCTCCTAGGTTGAAGTGACTCCTCGATAACAAAGTCCTCCTCAGTTGTAGTTCTTTCGTCATGGTGATATTTACCTCAGCAATAGCACTCTTCCTCGCTGATATGGCCAAATGGTTCCAATGGCAATGGTGCGATTCTAAACCGTCTTCGCACTCCTTCACGGTAAGAGGATAGCTGAGGTGGATCATCGAACTTGTTGTCTAGGAATTACGCTTGTCCAAAGACCTCTCCAAACTGCCCAGAAGATCTTCTTCGCCACTTGGGAAACGTACGTCTTCATCCATAGATTCACCGCTGGGTACTTCCTTGGGTACATCAGGTTCAGTAAGACCTTCCAACGAGTTGTGGTCTGGGGGAAGCTCAGTGTTCACCAATGGCTCGTCTGTACTCGATAGATCTTCGACGGCGATGGCACTAGAAGCAGGTATCTGATCTAGTGCTGGCGCTAAGGATATGACTGTATCTTCTGCTGGTTCGACTTGAATCGTCGGAGCTATAGAGCCTTGGCCGGCAGCAGCTAACGGTAGATCTGGCGAGCTGGAGGGCTCTCTTTGAAGTGGCGCTGCGGATGCTGTAAGATCAAGTTCTAGTGCTTCGGCACCTCCGTCTGGCTCAGCACTTGGTGTAGGCTGCGGCCGCTTAGATGGTGAAATGGACAGAGAGCTTGGCGAAGGTGAGAGTTCTCCTTCCTCTCTATCACCATCGTCTCCCTCTTCGCCTTCCTCATCATCCTCACTAGCGTCTTCGCCGCCATCGTCGCCATCCTGTAGTACAGAGTCTTCTCTCATCTCCACGTCTTCTTTGGCGTTTCCTTGCCCATTCGCGATTTTGTCTTCACCAACGCCCAGCGTCACACTATCGGGCTTCCTGTTAACGCCCTGCATTGCGGTCACGGGTACGAAGCCAACCTTCTTCTTCCTGCCCCGGCCGGGGCCTTTGGGCTTCCTCTTCGGAGGTGGTGGTCTCCTCCGTGGAGGTGTCGGCAATACTTGATCTCCAGCAATCACAACACCTTCGGCATTTGCTACTCCAACACCGTCCACGACGGTGCCTGGTGCCAGCGCCTCGGTCGAAGCAGTCTCTTCCTCCACTATTTCTCCCTCAACGGTCTGGCCCTCAGGCACTAGGACATCCAGCACTGTGACATTTCCGGAAGCATCAATTTTTCTGACCTTTGTCTTCCTCATCTGGCCGGTGCTGCCAACCACCCCGGTGGCCCCACTATAAACCGAGGGGAGGCCTTTCCTCCTCTTAGCCAGAAATTCGGGTTCCGGTCCCTCGAGATGTTTTGGCACGACCGCCCACCGCTTTGCGACGAAGCCTGTATCAATGTCTCCTTCAGCATCCTCTTCTTCTCCAGGCTCTTTCTCGTCCTCTAGCGGCGGAGGAGCGGCCTTGTTGACTTGGCCCATTCTCGCCGCTCTAAGCAGGGCTTGACTCATGGGAGAGTACAAATTCGCGTCTCTCGGCATGGGCAGCTCGGGCCATCCCACTTTACCTCTATTGTTGACACTTACGGTATCGCGTTGAGGTGCTGCGCTGACGGTGACTGGCGCTTTACGCCAATGGCGCACAGGCAGACCATCAAAGACATCATGATCGATTTGAGTCCGAGTGGAGCGGGCACCGACGCGATTATTCCGGTACTATTCGCGGTCAGCACCAGTCTTTCAGATTGCGACTTTGACAATACAGAAAGTAGAGGGTTGAAGTGATATGCCTCGTGATAAGGAGTCCTTAACGAAGGATACATTGTAATTCACGGGATCGACAGAGATAGAAAAGCGGCCTTTGGCTCGAGGGCTGACATGGAAAGCGAGAATCTGACTTACTGGAGCCATCGACCACGACCTAGGTTCAACGTGGAAGGAGCGACATCGAGAGTCTCAATTCGAGCGAAAAAAGAAAAAAGAAAAAAGGTTGTCGAGGAAGGCGACACTTTACTCCTGTACGGAAGTACTGTACAAATACAATGCTCGATCGTCGCGTGGGCGGGGGTCGGAGAAAGGTTGAAGGTTTTGCCGGGCGAGCAGTCCTCGGCGCTTGTTAGTCACGTGACTTCCATAATGTCTCCCGTTGACAAATTGAACACGAGAGAGAGTAAGGTATCGGTATCCTATAAACCAATATCAAGTACGGATTAATGGTCCCCTGGCAGATGAAATTGCACCTGCACAGTGTAATGGTCGCCGTTCACTGCCTTCCATCGCTTCGAAGGTGATCTACAACCTGCAGAAAAGCTGGGCGGCCGCTCCCTCTCCCCCCTCTCTCGGGTAGGGCACGAATAAAACCGCTTTTTCTACAAAAAGCATGTATAATACCTCTTAGCGGCTTTTTTGCTTCGCTTTTTTGGTTTTTTATTATGTAAGCTAGACATGGATTATGATAGGAAGGTTCACCTTGCTGTTGACCCCTCGCTGTCGTCAGTTCTACTAGCTAACCTGCTTGCAGACCCCTACCTCTCTACCTCCAGCAATGCCTCCGCAACGTGGCGGCAGGCCTTTGAACCAGCTCGTCGTCGATAACTTCCAGCAGATAATCATACCTGGAAGGCTTACTACTGTTCAGTGCCGTCACTGTCATATGGCCGGAACGAACGCTTAATCGGCCGAAGGACCTAAAAAGGAAGCTTCGCTATACACAGAGCATTGAAATTGATGAGGAGGAGCTATGTGAAATGGAGGATAGACTATTGCAGGAGGAATTGCTATGGCCAGGCTAAATCCTTCGAGCGAGGATACGTATTTGAATAGCGACGGCCAGGTGCTTTTGAAGCTTCCTTTACATGGTGAAGGGGTCAACCTGCAGGCAAATTAACCCCTCTATTAATTTGCTACTATAAATATAACCCCTGTGTTTTAAACCTCATCAAAAAGCGTGTATAAAACACGCTTTGAGCTAGCCTAAAGAAGGTAGTCAAAAAACATGTTTTAAACATGTTCGTGCCCTACTCTCGGGTGGTCTGGACGCTTGAATGACGCCTCGCACTGCAAGTGTCCCAAAGGTGCGAGGAGGCTGTCGTCTACTCTACTGTGATTTCCATGTTTTTCTGTGTCACGTGCGTCACCTCTGCCTTATCATCATCGGCGTCTACAGCCTTGTCCTCCTTCCATCCTTATGTCTGCCTGTCCTCGCCCTTGTTTCTCCCATCTTATGCCACCCCCGCTCTGCTCGGCCTGAATGTCCATCTGTTTTTCAATCCTTCTTTGCAGAAAATAAACACTCGACATGGGTCCACATTTCAGGGACGACTCAATATGGGAGCTCGGTCCGATAGCCTCAAGGACTGAATCACCCCTGCCCGCGGATAGAAGGCATTCATCGTCGGCCAGTACTTCCTCAGCGTCGACAGAGAACCCACCGGGCACCCCAAATTCAAATGGATCGCGCGGCCGAAGAACACGACCTTCGGTGTCGTCAGCCCAGTCAAAGCTCCCCACTGTACGCGAACAGCGGGACCAGCAGAGAGCCCTGTCCTTGGACGTCGGACCTAGCCAAGAAGGCCCACCGCGACTGGCCTCGGACGAGACTGTAGTAAGCTCTAATCACGTCTTGACGAATTTCGAAAGGGTGGCTGCACGGAATCATGAGGGAGAAGTATTAAGGCAGAAACAGCTGCAAAGATACAACACCGAAAACAATCGGCAACAAAGTGTCTACGAGCGCCTGAAGAGATGGGCCGACACGGAGTTTAGAGACATCAAGCACGTCATGCTATCATTGGCTTTAGACAGCTATAAAAGAGAGCCCCTTCCAAGGATGGAGGAGCTGGTCAAACTTGCTCATCATTATTACCCGCCGCGAGGCCAGCTGAAGGTACAAGTATGTGATTTTGGCGAAGGTCGTGCCGAGCACAAGGAGATTACGCTCGGAGAGGTCGAGGAGTGTTGGCAGCAAAAGCCGGAGTGGGCCGACGTCCGCTGGATACATGCTCCACTTGGACTTGGACTCACCCATTCCTCTATTGAAGACATATTCCTCCACGATGGTTCTTCTGGTAGAGCATTTGAGAAAGCGGGCAGGAGCGGTTGGCCGTACCTGGAGACCGAGATCCTGAATTTCCGAAGTGAGGGCAACTTCCAAGAGATGCGAGATGTCTACGTACTGCTCAAGAACCTGGATGATCTGCGAGAAAGCCTCGATGAAAGCATCTGGAACGGCGATAAGAATGCAAGTCTTCAGTCTGACATTGACTGGAGAGCTGACCATCTTGGGACCAAGGTGAATTATTGGAATATGGTGGACTCCGACATGCCCTGGCAACTCAGCGAGGGTCTTTGCATGGGGGGGATGGGACCCACGTCAGGACTTAAGCCAGTTGTCCGCCACATTGACAGGCAAGCGATCTCGCAACACCCTTTCTACAGAACGTCTCAACTAGTCAGGAACCCTCTCCGGTGCTTCCACAGAAGCGATGGGTTCTTATTGACACTCTCGCCCATGGCCGGAGTAAACTATTTAGATAAGAACTTTTCCAAGCACATCGCTGAGCCTATCGACGCCATGTGGGATAATGAGAACGCCTCAGCTATAGGCCACGTATTCCGCGCTTTTGCCGACCAAGGCTCGAGTACCTGGCACAGACGGACCATAGAGTGGTTCGTAACATACCTCATAACGGAAGTGGGTGTCACCCCTCATCACCTGCGTGCAGGTTGCAGTGCGCCGGCGGTCGAGGAAGCGTATTCTTCCGTCATCCAGGACCTTAAACGAAGACGATACGAACCATGGAGAAAGGACGAGACCGTCAAGCTAGTTCGTGATTACCTCGCCTGTATTGACGAGCTTACCACTATCAAGCTTTCTTTACAGAAGAAGCTCGGGCTGTTCAAGGGTCTGCAGGAGGATGTCAACAAGTTCGAGACGGACGATATCCTAGCACAGAAGCAGCCGGACAACCCCCTGGGTGAAAGCTGTGAAGACCGTGTGGCATTTGCTCTGAATATGGTCAAAGAGCAGCATGACTGTTTCGAGAGGCTGTTGATTGACTGCAAGCAATCAATGGACGCTGTATGCTTTCAGTTGCCTTCTTCCCTCCAGCGTAATCTCACTGACCCACCCTCCAGCTGTTCCAACTGCGCTCCATTGAGCAAAACGAACTCGCCATCGTCTCCGACTCCCAGAACAAAGCTATCCTCATCTTCACTGGCGTCACCATCGTGTTTCTGCCCCTCTCTTTCTTCACTTCTTACTACGGCATGAACCTCGCAGGCATCGCTACTACCAACAAGGACGAAGGCTGGTTTTGGAAGATTTGTGGGACTGCCGCTTTCCTTATTGTACTCGTCGTGGTAATGGGGGCTTTCAGGCATCGGTTGAAGAGTACGTTTAGCAGGAGGAGGATGAAGTATACGAATGTGGTGTGAAAAAGGGATTTTACCAAGGGCTATGGCACCCCAGAAAAGAACTCGTCTCAGGCAACGCCAAACGTCCTATAGCTACCACCCTTGGAGTTGCTGCAGCATCCAATGGAGCGCTTTGCTGGAGCGTTGAAATCACAGAGGCCGGATTTTCGGTGTTGATCGGAAAGCTTTCCACGTACCAAAGGGCCCAATGGGATCGAAACGGTGAGAAACACCCTATTACGATTTGCTCGACAGCGACTAGATACGACGTACTCAATCGTTCTGCGGTAGCTACACACCTTCACCCTAACAACTGCTCTCTTAGTATACTTTCCCTGACTGCAACGTTGTTGGTTTCATGTTGAGGCGATCTTGAGGGTGTTTTAGATAGAATCGTTCGTTTATAACGCATTCTTGGGAATGACAAATGGCATGGTATGTAATGCGTGCTCTGGTTTGGGAAGCGGGTGGAGTAGGCGCGTGGCTAATGATAGATGTTTGTTAACGTTTGAGTTTTTGGGGGCTTATATGATAGTATATATGTATAGGTACTGTAGAAATAATGACTGCTTGTTACTATATTAGGACTTTAGGCATGTCAAGGAGATATCCAGTTAGAATACGTAATTTGTGATATAACACGCCAGTTCCTCGCATAACGTTCTCAACTAAGGTAGGTATCGACTACTGTAAAAAGTGCTCCAGTAAACAACAACCGATAGTCAGGGGACATCAGACTCACTCAGGTACCAAACCAAGCCGGATGGGCAAGCCAGACAAGAAGCCCGTATGATGGATGACTTGATCGGTGTCATATGTTCCTCGTTGCCCAAAGCTTCTTATAGTACTACAGAACGTGCCGTTAAACCCTTTATACTTTTTCTAGGAATCTCGTGTCTGATACTTTATCTGGGATATCCATGTGGTGACAGGTCGGTGTTCCCAGTCTCAGTTCGCCTGGTCATTGTCTTGTCGATATCCGCAAGGCTATCTATCACAGGGTGATATTAGCTGATAGTCCTGGTGATCCTGCATATTTCGCCTGCAAAGCCTTCGTTTTTATTGCTCTAGGACCCTCACTCCTTTCTGCTCTTCCTCACCATCACCACTCTGCCAAATTCCGTAGCCTTCACTCAGCGACCTTGCATAATGTTTTGGTAGCTTTCACAATCATCCACTTGATACGGTAGAATCGAGGTAACGGATTAACTATCGACTACCGAAAATTGTGAAGAGCCCGAAATGGGATGCTTCGGTAAAGGCAACACCCACATTCGGACATGTCCCTTCCGAGGCCCTTCACAGCTCACATGTCTCACAGCTCTTCAAAGATGTTCCTCATGCTCCTCTTTTTTCCCATTGGATACGCCGCAGGGCTCTTCCCACTCGCCACCTCGCTCACCTCCTCGCTCACCTTTTCAGTCACCTTCCCGTTCCACATCTCAATGCCTCCCAAGTCATCACTTCCCCTCTCAGCCCACGTCCCCTCACCCATCCTCACAACCTCACCCAAAGCCTTCATCAATAACCCATTGTTCTTCCCCCCGCGTTTCCCTTCAATCTCACTCACCAAGCACACAAGCGACATCCGCAGACCCACCGCCAATCTCTCAACGCGCTCTCGGGTCCACTGTGAGGTTTTGCGTGCGGAAATCCGCACGGGTGTGAGAAGTGGGAGCCCCAGTGTCTTGCAGGCTTTCTTGGGCACGATTTTCGGCATTGTTGGTGAGTTGTCTCGAAGGGGGACGAAAATGGTGGAAAGGTAATGGAGGGCGAGGTAGGTGGCTTGGAGAGAGTCGAGGCGGAGGGTTGGTGCATTGGGAAAAATTTCGTGAAGAGCGGAGAGGGTTGGGTCGCCGGGCCTCGCCGGCGTAGAATTGTTAAAGCCGGTGCTGCACGGTGGCGATCCAGGTGCGGCGTTTGCTGGGTGGCTGCCTAGGGGACTAAAGCTGGAGTAGCCGCTGTAGGGGCCATTGACGGAAGGTTGGGAGAAAACTGGTGGATGTTTCTCGGAAGACGATAGGCGTATCGCTTGGATGCATGGAGAGCTTAGCTGGAGCCTCACTGCTGAAAAGCCAGAGGTGGATCGTTCGACCTCGTTAAGGACTCGTTCGATGGATTCATTGAGCGGACGGACGGAGGTACCCGTGGGGCTTGGGCGCTGAGAGGCAGTACTCAAGATAGGTGGGCTCGGAGAAGACCCATCCGTCAAGGATACCTCACTAGGTGATGCTGTTGGGATAAGTTGCAAAGTATCCTTGCTTTGTGGGGTTGCAAGGCATGAGCTCGGTGGGGTGATCGGATAGGAGGGTTGAACGTTGGGGACATCCAGATTATGTTTCTGCTTTTGTAGAGAATGCGGCGTTTCTGGCGGCGTGTATGGGCTGAAGGCTGATACAGGCTTTGGCGGTTGATCCGGAGTCGATGTTTTCGAGGAAAACTTGGAGTTTTGGCCTGCAACTGAGATCACTGATGGGCTGCCGTGGCTGCTCATGGTCTCTAAGTGCTGCCCAAAAATAAGCACAAATAGAATGGTACGTACTAATCGCTGTTGACCTCAGTAAAACTTACTGCATTTCCAACGTGTACTTTCGTCTGTGCTTGCTTGCTCCAGTATGCGTCACTGACCTGGTCGTCGTGGTCTGGGGCGATCCACAACCGGGGCTTGCTGCTGGATGCCTCCATGCTGTCAGGTTTGCTCTTTGGAGTTTGTCGACGCTTTGATGTTCCAAAGGTGTCTGTCCTCAATCGCGGCTTAGAGCGTGGTGGCACAGGACATTCATCGAGGTGTTGTGGGCGGTCTGTGCTCGATATTCCTCGAAAGCTGGGAGCATAATCATCGGCTGTTGTTGAGCAACCGATTGTATGTCTGAGTTCTCTAAATCCTGCTGTTCTATGGAGAGATTTGCTCTCCGGTGTCTGCAAATGTTCTCCATAAGACAGTCTTCGTCTAGGGGTAATTATCCGGCACCTGTCAACTGCGGACTCTAGAGTTACTCCTGGGTAGCCAATGCTGCTACCAAAACTGCTTTGTCGTCCAATTGGTTGCATTTCGTCCTCACAAGGAAAGCCCCTTTCGCTGGAGTCTAAGAATATGCCAAGCCCCTCACAAGTTGTCTGGGCTGGGGAAAATTCATATCTCTGGACGTCGTCGTATGGACAGGGATATTTATGACACGCATAGTCGAAGAAAATGGTTGCGCTCCCCTCAGAATCTTTATGATCTTCTCGATCACTCAGCTCTATAGGAGGAAGCAATTCTCTCGGCCCGCTCTGTTGCGGTACGGGGCTGAGTGCTGCTACAAGATTCGGAATATTTTGCACCTTGTATGGGAAATCATGATTCAAAGGTGCTATTGGGGCCTTCTGTTGCGAGGCCTCTAACGCTAGATCTCTGGTGGGAAAATGAGAATTGAGTTGAGGTGAAACATTTGGTTCTTCCAACTGTTGGTCCGAGCGAAATGCAGAAGTTGGGCCTGATGTGGAATTCCAATCCTGGACAAACTTCTTAGGTACATTTTGGTACGACAGGTCAAGGCAAGAGGAAGATGCAGGTCGTATCAGCAGAGAATAGCTGCGTTTATGGGTAAGTTCCCGCGAGAGGAAAAGGCTTTCATTCTGGGATTGCCCTTCGACCTGGATTGGTATGCCTCCGCAAATGCTTGACTGGTCGAAAGATGAAGAGAGTAGAGAAAGAGAAGGAGTCGAGTTGCTCCAGGCAACATGTGACCGAGCCATAGTGGAATGAAAATTTGGAAATTAATATTTGACCAGAATGAAGACCGTTATGAGACATCCTCCAAAATATGAGGAGGGCATTCCCATCCTTTTAGGACCGTGAACAACAAAGGGATGCACAGTGAACCACGAGGGAGACATCTTCACCCAAACATTCCTCAGGAACGCGGGGCTGTTCCGATCCAGGGTCTCCATGAGGGAAACTATTGACTGGTTATGCAAGGCACACATCAGTAATCGCAGAGTCGTCAGTTGGATCAAGGGATTCTGGCCCTTCAAGAGAGAACACCACACTGGCGGCCCTGGACAGAAGGACTGTCATATGTTGTGCGGCAATTGCGGGGGGTTAAGCACGCCTAAAGTAGGTACAGTACAGTACTGTGCCTTGCACAGCACATATGGATCGCAGAGCCGGCCCTAGTCACGTGATGACCTGGATCAACCGACAGTCGATATCTACCCACCGACCGTAACTACATACCAAGGTACTGACTGCTGTATTCATTCTCGCAAGACAATGCGCTTTGGTCTTCGTACCTGTTCGATTGTCTAGAGTACTCAGCATGGACCTCGGTCTACCTCATCGTATGCAACGAAGAGTGGTCGTCGAGTTCCGATCGTGCAATGTCACGCCATTTCCGCAACAACAGGGACGCCTCCATCAAAACCACCACTCCCTCACCATTTCTTCAAAGCAGAAACTGGGGACTTCAAGATGACAATGATGATAAGACTGCTCTGTTGGCTTGCTGGTCTCAGCGAGGGTTCAAATCACCTCATCGTTACAGACTACAGGAACAATTCGTCGCTTTGTCATTAATCAAGACTTTAGCGGCAAGCACGCAATTCCATCGCCTTTTTGGCAATTTCCAAAATGGCCCACAATGAATAATGCAGTGGTAGTGTTGTAAGGTACTTCCTATTAACTAGTGTGATCATTGCTCTCTGCTATCTCCTTCTCTTCAATCATCTCCACACCTCATCGAGCTCTCCTAACTGTCTTCCTGTCCGCACCAAAGCTTCTCAACCCCCCGAGCTGCCACATCCAGAAGCAAACGTCATTTCATATCATTCCTCCCTTGATTGACATCCATAGCGTGCAATATGCCTTCCAGGTCTTCTCCTATCTACGAGTCGGACAGTGTATCAAACCAAGATGTCGAATCTGGCTATGTTAGTGGAAGTGGAAGCGACTCGAGTACCCCTGATGTTCTATTCACAAAGAAACATTTGAACTTCCTAAACCGCCAATTGCAAAATTTGGAGCCTCAAGGTGCGGAATGCTTCTTTTCTGATCTTGGTATATCAGACTGACACATACTGTAGAGATATTACAATGGTGTATAGTTACATTCCCTTCGCTCTTCCAAACCACCGCGTTCGGACTCACCGGCCTGGTCACTCTTGACATGCTCTCGAAGATGAAGATCCCAAGACCACAGCTTGTCGATCTCATCTTCTTCGATACGCTCCACCACTTCCCTGAGACCATAGATTTGGTCGGCCGAGTACGCCAGCGATACCCTCTTGTCAATCTGCATATCTACAAGCCGCAGGGATTGGCAGCTCCAGAAGACTTTGCTCAGAAATATGGTGAAAAGCTTTGGGAAACTAATGACGAGCTGTACGATTGGGTAGCGAAGGTTGAACCCGCGCAGCGAGCCTACAGAGAATTGCAGGTTGATGCTGTCCTGACAGGCCGCCGGCGAAGCCAAGGGGGCAAACGAGGAGACATAGACATCATTGAGATCGACGAAGCCGGTCTCATCAAGATCAACCCTCTCGCAAACTGGAGCCTGAAACAGGTACAACAGTACGTTGACGAAAACAATGTCCCTTACAACGAGCTACTGGATCGCGGTTACAAGAGTGTGGGTGACTGGCATTCAACGCAACCAGTCAAAGAGGGCGATGATGAACGCGCTGGACGATGGAAGGGTCAAGAGAAAACAGAGTGTGGTATCCACAACCCCCGCTCGCAATTTGCCCAATACCTAAGAGAGCAGGAGCTGAAGAAGCATGAAGAGGAATTGCGACAAGCGCTGGAGTCACGCTTGGATATCTCATCATGACCTGTGATGTGGGATGAGTTTTGGTTTCTTGGAGGCATAGCGCGGTGTTTGGGAGATGATATTGCATGGATAGATGGTGCACGAGGATTGCTGGCTATGGCCATATCGCTCTTACAATGAATACTCAGATAGACAGCTTCACTGTGTTCAAGTAACAGCTTCTCGAGAATTGAGACGACTTTTCTTTACGGGCTTCTTAAGTGGTTGCAATTGTGCTTGCAATGACGGAATAGGTCACGTGGAACCAAAAACCCTAAAGCATCTATGTAAAGTACCTTGGAGCAAGACCTTGCACTCGGTGGAAGCGCGATAATGTCATCGTACGAAAGATCTTCAAGTACTCGTACAGCACTGACGTACCACTGCCGAGATTCTCCAACGGTTTTGCGCACACAATAAGCGATGTGCCCCCAAATCAATGATTTGGGGGTCTCTCCTTTGTTCGTCTACTGTATCCTCCGGACTGTTACGGTGGGAAGTCCGCCGAAGCCCGGGCAACTGGTGACTTAGATATTATTATATAGAGTACGAGCCTGTAGTCCCGTAAGATTTCTTTTACAAAAGTCGACCTGGCTGCTTCGTGCCTTCTGCCCTTCCCTCTCTACATAAATCAGATCGAACTGTCCATTCTTTGTGACTCTTGTTGCGCATCGTGAGCGTCTCTTCTAGCCATCTCTGCCATGGCCAATCCCCCACATGGCGGGGTCCTCAAGGATCTTCTCGCCCGCGACAACCCCAGGCGCCAGGAGCTCAAGAGTGAAGCCGAGAAACTACCAGCCATTGTGCTTACGGAGAGACAATTATGCGATCTGGAACTTATTATGAGCGGCGGCTTTTCGCCGGTAGAAGGTCTGTAATAGTACTTATTTGTTTGTTGTTCATGTACCTGATCGACTGTACCCTAATGCATGCACGATCATCTACGGGATAATATCACGCAATTGGAAACCAACCATCTCGTGATGGATAGGTGCTGACCTTGGGGGTTCCGTAGGATTCCTAAACGAGAAAGATTACAATGGGTTCGTTTTCCTTGACAATGGTCTGGTCGAGCTGATGCTTATCTTACGCCAGTGTGGTTGAAAACCTGCGCCTTGCCGATGGCAATCTCTTCAGCATGCCGATATGTCTCGATGTCTCAGAGCAAGTCATTCGAGAGACTGGAGTAAAGCCCGGCGCTCGGATCACTCTGAGAGACTTTCGCGATGATCGCAACCTAGCAATTATCACAGTCGACGATGTCTATAAGCCCAACAAGTCAGTCCCGATATGAAGAGTCATACATTGCAAGATCCCTAACATGGAAATAGAGAAAAGGAAGCTAAAGAGGTGTTTGGCGGAGATGACGAGCATCCAGCTGTCAAATACCTTCTTCAGACTGTTCAGCAGTACTACATTGGTGGAAAAGTGGATGCCATTAGCAGACTCAACCACTACGACTATGTCGCTCTTCGTTACACACCTGCCGAATTACGTGTTCACTTTGATAAACTTGGATGGTCACGAGTGGTTGCTTTCCAGACAAGGAATCCCATGCACCGAGCACACAGAGAATTAACAGTCCGAGCAGCTCGATCACGGCAAGCAAATGTGCTGATTCACCCGGTCGTCGGTCTCACCAAACCTGGAGATATCGACCACTTCACCCGTGTCCGCGTTTATCAAGCACTTCTTCCCCGGTACCCGAATGGCATGGCAGTCCTCGCGCTTCTACCCCTGGCGATGCGCATGGGTGGCCCCCGAGAGGCAATCTGGCATGCAATCATCCGCAAGAACCATGGTGCTACGCACTTCATCGTTGGCCGTGACCACGCAGGTCCAGGGAAGAACTCTGTTGGTGTGGACTTCTACGGGCCTTATGATGCACAACATGCTGTGGAGAAATATAGACAAGAACTCGGTATCGAAGTTGTGCCTTTCCAACAGATGATTTACCTACCAGATAGCGATGAATACAAGCCTGATAATGAGGTTGCATCCGGGATTCGCACTCTGAATATCAGTGGGACAGAATTACGCTCGCGTCTACGCTCCGGCCGCGATATCCCGGAATGGTTTTCGTATCCGGAAGTCGTGCGTGTACTACGAGAATCACACCCTCCACGGTACAAGCAAGGCTTCACAGTCTTCCTTACTGGCTACCAAAATAGCGGCAAAGATGCCGTAGCCCGCGCTTTGAACGTAACACTAAATCAGCAAGGAGGACGTCCAGTCTCATTACTCGTTGGCGATACTGTCCGTAGTGAGCTCTCATCCGAACTTGGCTTCTCAAGATCCGATCGCCACAAGAATATTCAGCGCATCGCCTTCGTAGCCGCCGAGTTGACCAAAGCGGGCGCTGCGGTGATAGCAGCCCCAATTGCACCGTTTGAGAATTCGCGCAAAGCTGCACGCGAGACAATCGCACAGTACGGCAGCTTCTACCTCGTGCATGTAGCTACAAGCCTGCAGTACAGCGAACGCACCGATAAGAAGGGCGTGTATGCGAAGGCAAGGAGAGGGGAAATCAAGGGGTTTACTGGGGTGGATGATCCGTATGAAGAGCCGACGAAGCCCGACCTTACGGTAGATGTGGAGACGACCAGTGTGCGGAGTATTGTGCATCAGATTGTGTTGCTGTTGGAAAGTGAGGGGTTGTTGGACATACTGTGAGGGATGGAGCTTTGAAACGGGATAGACAGAGAATCTGGCGAGAAGCACTCAGGACAGCTAGAGCGTTGAGATAGATGACAGCCTTCATGCATAAATACAAGGGCTCTATTGAATTGTCTATGCTTCTTTGGTACCTGTTCCCACTAAGGTCCTGTACTCCCAGATGTTCTCATTGCCGTAAGGGTCAAGCGCAGGCTTTCCACGGCTGCTGCTGCTGCCGTCCATCCCGCTCCGAAAGCGGTGGCGGCGGCGGAGAAAAGCAATCGCCGAGATGATCTACCATCTGAACTTTCTCAGCCATCCGTAGAGTCAATACTCTCTTTGGATGACTACTATTTGACGAGTCACCTGGAGATCAAGCCCACAGCCTACCAAAACCGGACACCCTCGTTGCTTGATCTGTAACAGCACTCTTGCCCCGCAAGCGTACCGAAGCTTCAGCGGAGCATGTCAATGACCGCACTGAAGGGAGACACCGCCTTTCAAGCACGATCACTGGTCTGTAGCACCTCTCTATGCTATTATCCTATACTAGACCATTTCTTCAAGCTACCCGTTCTATATCGAAGAGCTTCACTGAACGATCCACTTTTTCTTTCACGACCACTAAGCACCTCACAGTTCCGTTCCCTCCTCCGCCAATCCAGCCAATTCGCCGCTTACAATTTTCGCGAATACGCTAAGCGTAGGACTAAAGATGCATTCCGGGAGGCTGCGGCTGGGGGCGTAATGATGGAGGAGAGGAAAGCGCAGGAGCTGATAGAGAAGGGCTTGAAGGAGCTGCAGATGATGAAGGTGCGTCTACATTGTTCGGGACGAGGTCCGCGGGCAGGTGAAGATCAGGATGTTTGGAGGATTTGGGGGCGTAGGGATGCAAGAGTTTGACCTAGGCGAAGAGCGTGAAGCAGATTTGGGGGGGTTATTTTTCAGCTGGTGGGAAAACCATTGTTGCAAGGAGTCATGCTTATGCTTTTGGGGTCTACAGAGGCAAACCGTCGTAAGCCAATTCTATCAACTAGACAGGCTGGTCGTCGAGGGACAGAGAACTGTAAGCGGCCCCCTCCGCTTTCCCCTTCACTGTCAGTTGCAAATACCCAATTACAGCTGCTGACTTGGTGCTACATAGGGCAAACAAACGGGCAATGAAGGCGGCATAGTACGTGTCACGACGGAGTAACCTTTAATTCTGGTGTTGTGGCGTTGGAAGCATTGTCACGAATCTGTGTTGGAGACATCATCGAGGGTTTGGAGGGAACATTGTATGACGAAAGATCCGGTTACTCATGTAAATCTTAGGTGCTATTGGGATCTAACAACTCCACCAGCTCTCATCTCTACCTTTCTGTCCTTCTTCCACTATCATCAAACCTCCGCCTTTCATGCCCTAAAGCCTATAAGTCCGCAATTGTTTACGCAAACAAACCCCTTCTCTTCGTATCGCCTGTCTCCTTAGCAAACCATCCATCCATCATCCCATTTCCTAAAACATCCCCTACTTAAAATACCCCACAGCAAGGAAAAGCCCTTCAAACCATAGCCCCCCTTCACCTCCCCCCTCTACGCAACCCTCATAATCCCCTCCCACGCCACTGGGCCCTCTTGGAGACCACCATGTCTCCATATGACGCCAGTATATGAAAGTAGCAACACGCAAGCTAACAACCCCCATTCCCGCAACTTCAAACATAGGCGCAGATGTCGGCGTCTCGTTTGGAGTGGATGTACTGATGATGGCTGCGGATAGACTCCGAATCTTGTATCATTGCTCGGTAGGAACGATTACGATATCTGGGATAATAGGAAGAACTGAATTAGTCGATTCTAGGGACGGTGAGATGGTAGAATTCATATCAAATAACTGAACCTTCGCGCTTCATCATCCTCGTATCCCCTTATGGGAGGCAAATATACTGGGATAGTGTTCCATATCTGGAAACATAACCATCCGAGATTTGCACAAAGAATCCGGTCCGAAAAATCCGAAAAAATCACCCCTTCCCGCTACTGCTACTCGGAGAAATATATCCAATCCCGATTTCATCCGGCGATTCCAATCGTCCAGGGTATGGGGTTCCCTTGGATAGACAATGGCTCGAACAATTTGGACTATTCACCACTCATCGTCTAAACTCACACAAGTCAAGGCCGTCTCGATTTTAACCAACTGATTCGTATTCGAGTCATGGGTGACAAGAAAATGATGCATTCGTGGCCAACCTAAGATCAGCCCAGAAACTACGAGATAAGAGGTTTGAAATGCCTTTCAAAATTCCAGAGGCAGTACGAACGAGGGCGGAAATGACTCAAGAAATAGATACAGTTGTAAGACCGAAAGGATCTGTTGGACGGATCAGGACCCAACGCCAATCCACGACATGCATAACGGCCAGGCCCAAAAGAAACTCGAGAAAGAAGATAGATTACTCCTGGAATGACCGAGGTCAGACGCCAAAATCACAATGCCGTGGACATGCCGTGCGTGCAGAAAGAGAAAAAACCGAGATATATCCACAGTTCTTCTAATACCCCCTCACTCGACCTCATCCCTAACAACCCTAATCGTCTTCTCCCCATTTCCACGGCTCGACCTCCTCAAAGTAGTGACGACATTCTTCCGCACACTGGCTGCGTTCTTATTCATACTGTTTGTACCCTTCCGTATATTCGATGTATCCCTCTGCGTACTCAATGCGGCAGCTTTGCTGCTGTTCCCCTTGTCTGTGGTATTTTCTCCCTTGATACTCTTTGTCGTTTCTGGCTCTTCGACTTTGTTCTCGTTCATATTCTCCTCGCCTTTCTTCATGAATGTACCTGCAGACGAGCGTCGTCGACTGTAGGTTATGATAGTGCGCTTCTTGAATTTGTTGGGAGTGACTTCAGAGGTCGTCATCCGCTGCACTCCCCTCAAGGATCTCTCGGATACCCTTTTAACCAGCCCCTCATTCTGCATGGTCGATGACGCGAGGTTTTTGGATTTTGTCAAGCTCTCGCTTGCTTTCTCGCTCAACACCTTGACATAAGCATATCCTTTCTTTACCTTCTTTGGAATAGCCAGTTTTCTCTTTTTAGTTACGGTTTCGGTGACGGTCTCGACGACATCTTCAATAACCTGTTGAAACTTTCGCTTACCGCCAGTAGTAATGGGCTTCAAAGCGTCTTTAATCTCTTTCGGTTTGGGACCAAGTACTCCGCGGCAAGAGGCGGAGCCGCAGCGGCATTCTTGGACATTTTTGATGGAGTAGGGGTTGAAATTATAGTCGTACGTGAGTTCCTCTCCTGTCATGATACCCCTATCCCCGGCGAAAAGCGCCATGCGTGGTTTGCCGGCTACAGTCCATTTAATCATTTTGCAATTGGGTTCGCAGGAATGATTGATGAAGCGAGCTATAGATCCTCGGGTAGCGTCCAGAATCATGTGCTGGTCGAAGTCCATGAGATAGTAGCACTGTATATGATTAGCGTGTATGGCAAAATTGCCAATATAACTCACCTCAGCATTCTTGTATCGTTTGTTCATTCTATCATCACACTCATCCTGCGTTATTATCTCGCCTGTATACTCCACGATAATCTGGTTAGGTTCGAATGTACGATTGCTTCGCACTCCGTGTCCACGATCGACAGTCTTGATAACCTCGACGCCAATGTTATACTTGCCCCCTGTTTTAGTTCGTTCTCTCAATCCAGCGAAGGAACGGTTCGTGCAGTGTTGATCGCCAATATTACAATTACTGTCATCACACTCGTAAAACATAAAACGATTAAAACAATCCTCGTCACAGCCGCTCTCAGGCGTACATATACATGTCGATGCCTCGAGAGGTTTAGATTTCTTCCAAATCGCGGCGGCATCACCAATAAAGACATCTGAAGCTATGGTTAGTATGGCCAAAACCACGGTTATAGACACACATACTCTTATGGGTTTTCTTCCACTCTTCCGGTTTCGGCTGGTATGCTGGGAGTGGCGAGAACACATCAAACGGCAACTTGAAATCCCTTCCCATCTCGATCATCCTCTGCCCTGCAAACATCGGTAAAGGCAAGATCTTGCGCTGTTGGCCAGTGGATCGCCTGGTTGTTGCCATCTTCAGTTTATTCTTAGTCTCCGTAAGCCTCGGATCGAAGTCTGGATCTTGTCCTACGTAGAGCCCCTGTGAAAGCCAGTGTTTAGTTGCTGGGGTCTTTCCAACTTTACGCTCTAATTCTTGCGGAGAGGTATTCTTTGCTTTCAAGTCTGTCCCGTCTGAGAAACGTGCTCGCTTCTTGGAGGGTCCCTCTTCAAACCTCGGGATTTCAGCTTCCCTTGGCCTTAGGCTTGCCCTCCTCCCCCCTTTCAGAGCTTGTAGCTTTTCCATTCCAGTTTCAGAAGTCTCTCTTCCTCTTTTCCCAAGCACACTTTTAGTTCCATCAATCCCCTCTGACGCTTTCTCAAGGATCTCCAACCGGGTAGACTTCCGCCTCTTAGACTCTCGATTTGCTTCCATGGATTTCCTCAGATTCTCCCCAGGCATAGCACCTAACGTCCACTCCCGATCAAGCAGTTTCACACTCTCCTGCACAAGTCGTTCCTGAGCGTTGTTGATATCTACCAGAGTCTCATCGGAGATGTCAGGCCCATCTCCATCTGCCTTCCTCTTCCGATACCCGTGTTTGGCAGTACCAGAAAGTACGTTCTCATTGTAGCTGCCAATGCTGGACCGAATGTGTTGGAGGCGCTTGGAACTTCGCCCGCGTGTTGCTGCCTTTGGTGTCGCGTCGGTAGAAACGCTGGCCGCGTCTGTGTTGCTTGTTGCAGGTGTCAGAGAAGGAGTTGAATCGCTGGTAGAAGTATTGCGGGCGATACTAGGGGTAGAAGCAGAGTCCATTGACTGCGAACGCGTCATGGTTGTGTGCGAAGAGTATGACCTCTTTCCTAATTGTTGTAAAAAGGACAGCATTAGGTTTGGGTAATCAGAATGAACCAAAGTATTGGGGAAGAAATGCAAATGCTGGTGCGTGAGGATGGAAATGATAAATCAGAGGGTTCCCCAGCTGACAGAAGCTATGTCAAGGAAGTGGTCTGGTGGACAATTTCGAGGTTCACATGAGAATTGTGGGTTTGGTAAGATTTATGCTCGCGAGTGAGAGGCAGGTGCATCGGGGGGTTTGTTCTCAAAACAAAGCTTCTCAGCCAATCAATCTCCAGCTTGCTCATACCAAACATTCCAGTAGAGTCCAGTCGCTCCTCTCGGCTGCTACACATAGCTCCATTATATACAGGAAGTGTTGGTTCCAAATCCCAATAATTAGATATTATTATATGGTATCCGAGCCCCTTAACTGAAAGCCGCTCGCGGCCCAACCCATACCTACTAATGGGGTATATCAAAACGACGCAATTATTAGGCAAACGCTCCGACGCTCGTAATCGCTAAAGACAGCAATACCAGATCACGGACTTGTGACGGTCAATTAAAATAAGTGAAGGTAGATAAACATGTTCAACATCTTCACATGCCGATTCGGGCCTGCTTTACAGCAGTAGGTCCTTGAAAAGACGGTTTCGAGCCACCAACGTTCTGCATCTCTATCCCACCGTACTCGTGGTTGGGAGACTGCCTCTTGCTTCTGCGCATTCCAAATCGCTGATCACCTGGCTCATACTTGTGCTTGAAGTGAAGAAAGGTTGGCGGTCTTGGCCGGAGAAGCACGACAATCCAGTTCTTGAGAAAATTCCCTTGGGTGAATGGCCTGTGCCGATCTTTCTTTAAGAACTTGTGAGAATTCAAATACTCCCGGGTCGTTTCTCCACGTGCCATCAAGTACAGATGGTATCCCCAGAGAGATGTTGGATATGGCGTAGCTAGAAGTCCATATATCATCATAGCAAAAGGTACCCTGCAGTAATCGATAGAATCACGGAAAGAGGTACCTTTCGCAGCCTGGTAACGTAGGCAGTGCCCAAGACTCGCAAAGGTGAGGAAGAAGCCAAGGATCGAGCCCGAGCTTACGAAAGCAACAAAATATCTATAATTCCGTCGGCCTACACAATTATTGATCCAAACACAATGGTGATCTTGGGTCTCTATGCAGTTGTCGCAGACTCGGCAGTGATGACAGCGTGGCGGCCGCCAGATGTTGCACGTTTTACAGTACTTGGTTGGGACATCCATCGCGGCAGTCGCGGTCCCAGATGACTTGATCATGGTCCATTTTGTAGTCGGCGGCCCCAACGTAAGTGGATCCTCAGAGTTCTTGGGCGGCTCCAGCGGGTGCAGATTCCGAGGTAATATCTTCGATGATATGTTAGCTGGAGAAACCGTATATTGGACAACATGGACGAACTTACCCCTGGATCTGTGACGGATGCATGTATGAAGGATGATATACAAATAAAGAAAAGGTACGCGAAAATGATTGTCAAGGCAGGTGACACGTCGTGCCATAGGTATGGTCCACTGATAATGATCAGTAGAAATCATTGTAAAGACCTAAACGCTATCACTTACGAATACGAAAGGAACAAGACTGAGGGTAGTACGACGAGGATTCCGGTAGCGACATTGATAGGCCTGTCTCGGGTGTTTTGCAATCTCCCTCCCCAGCAAAATACCGTATTGCCAGCAAAATACTGATAATTGACTCCAGATTGCGGCTTCAGGTCTGGATGCTGTTTCGATTGTCCAGGGTTGGGAGAAGATGTTGACGAAGATAAACGCTCGTGGCCCTGGTTATCGTCATGCATAGGGGTAACCCCTTTGGAGGGGTGGAAGAAGTTGGTTCGAAAAGACTTGGGTGATTTCTGCGTTGGGGACGATCCAGCATCGACTTGTTTATAATTCCTGGCAAGGTCTAGATTTCCTGGCCGCGGGTTCGAGTATCTATTGTGAAGTGGACTTTCACTATCTCCAATACTTCGAAGTGTAGCGTTGCCGGTCGGACTAGCAGTAGCCGTACCTCGATCTTCGGGTTCTGTAAATTCCGTGCCTCTCGAAGGTGGTGGAAAATCAGTGTCCTGGTGTACGACCGGACCTTGCTGCACTGTTGCATTAGATTCTAAGCTCTGTCTATTCGTATTGCTGCCAAATTCGCTTCCGTAATCTGGACGAGAAATGGGCGGCTGCTTAGCAGTGGGACGTCCTGCTCTTTGCGCTTGGAGACGCTGAGAACTCATCGGATGAAAGAAAGCGTGGGACGCCAACGAAGGTACATGTGTCTTGCTTGTCGAGTTTGTAGAGCTTTGAGGTCTGCTACTATTTGTAATCATCCCACCTGGTCCCCCAAATGCACCACCAGACCTCCAGCTTCCCATCAACGGTGAAGGAATATTTCGCCTTGATGGCGGTGTTTGAGTCCAGGACCTAGTTTGTGAAGACCTGGCGGAGGGGGGTCGCGCTATGTCATTGGAATGTCCTCGAGAATATGCTCCAGCCGCTGACCGTCTGCCACTTGCTGCGCCTTCGGTTCTAAAATCATCGCCATCTTCAGAGACGACATCGGCCATGTGCGAGGATATGATGCTCGGGGCTTGGTTCGAATCGGACGTAGGCAACGGTGTGGAGAAAGAGTTACTGGTGAGAGAATGGCTCAGGGACGCCATCGTTATGATTTTCAATCCAGTTTAGCACTCTCCAGTAATTGTCAGTTGTGCAGGAAGCGTCAACCAGGTGCATCTCGAGGCTAGACGGAAAGTGCCGATGTGCTAAAGGCACATTGGGGTAAGAGACCAGAGAAGGCGACGATTTGAATAGAGCATAACGAGGATATCTCGGATCAAGCGGTTATACAACAAATGAAGGGTCGTGCATCGCAAATATTGGAGAGTTCCAAGTGATGGATGAGGCGTTCATAGCAAATTACCCGGGACTAGGAATCAGCGCTTAACGTCGGTATCTTTGGCCATCTCGCGCTTCGCAACCGCTTCCGTCGTTAAAGCCAGGTATGGTACTGTACTGCACTGCATCTTAAAGCCTCCGGAAAAACCCAGAATATTACATCTATAAATACTTCTCTACTCTGAAAACCTTTGATCGGATTCAACATGTCGGCAGCAGCAGGACGTGTGGCAGGTAAGGTTGGCAGTGCCGCAGGAAAAGCTGCTGGAAAGGCCGCAGAAGCCGGCAACGGAAAGGGCAAAGAGAGCGTTTTGAAAAAGGGAGCGAAGAGGGATCCGGAGCTATATGTATGCCCCTGGTTCAATCATGTATTGATCAAGATCACGCCCTCACATTTATCTCCAGATCCTACTAGGGATCATGTCCGGCGCTTTTGGTCTCGTTGGGTACCATTTTGGTGGCTTTCTCCAAGACTCATATCACGTATCCCTTGGCCGCTAGACTAATATACTGCCAGGCCGTAAACCTACCTCGTCGTCCTCCGAAGCCCCTGTGAGTATAGCCGAAGGATCCATGCCTTGGCAAACTTCGAGCGCAAAGGGTAAGAATGCCGATGAGCACTTCAAATATCAGTACCACCCAGGTGGAGATAAGAACAAGGCCCCTAAGGATGCTCCAAGCGCTTTGCACAGCGTTATTGTTCCCGACGTGAGATTACCGAAGGTTTGTTCCTCTTCCAGCGTCGCAAGAGCCCAAGAATTACGACGTAACCTTAAGATCAACTGATGCCGGCGCAGAGGCTACATGACAAATATAATAAGTGGGGTAAGGATGGATACTAGACGAATGCATCACACTAGGAGAAGTTGGGGACACTTGGTCGCTGTAGGGTTACGATAAGCAGGATGTAAATAAGGATAACGGAAATTGGCGTTCTACGAATTTGATCAAAAGCTTTGACTTTCAAGGTTCCTCATAGCATATCGATACGACGTGATGATTAGAAATTTTAAGGAAAGGTGCAGATGAGTTGGGATCATGGAGTTAATTCCACACACAATAATGTATTCACGCTAGTAATACATGACATTAGGTTAAATCAAACACACAATCACTTAGTTGCCTCGTTGCCCTCGCTTCCAGGTTTTGGCTTTCCTTTATTCTTTTCCACCAACTTTTCCTTACTAATGTCGTCGTTCTCGCTTGCTGTGGCAGGATATTCGCGCCCATCATTTTCTGGAAGGTCCGCGGCCGTTTCAGGTATTCGATCTGCATCTGGATGAGGAGGCGCAAACCCTTCAGCACCGGCCGGGCCATCCGCGATTTCGTTCCCAGCGGCGTCAATGACCCTTGTCCTCGTCTCGTAGCGAGTCTGGAACGACACCTTGCCCTCCAATGAAGATACTTGCTCTTCGTTGAGAAGGTTCCCATCTTGATCTCGATACTCGACCTTTTCCTCACGCCTTATCGATGCCTCGTCGACTGATGGCTGTGGTGTAACATTCAGATTCTGGGACTTCCGTTCTTGCGCTTGTCCGTCAGCTGCCACTGCCGCTACAGGGGCCTCTGTCTGCGCAGCATCGCCTGCGTTCGGGGCCGAGATCGAGTACTGATCGAACTAGAGATGTTTGTTAATAGAGGCTTCACCAAGACTGGGTTCTTTTGTTGACCCACCGAAGTATGGAACGTGCTGCAATCAAAATCCCAGGTGTCGAAGAGCTTAACCTTGTTACACGCATCCTGAGTCCACATGTTGCCATAAGATAACGGGGCGTAGAGAGTAAACGCAACAATGCTGACAGCCAAGAAAACTGCGATACCACTCCTCCCAATGGCAGGTCTCTCCCTCAGCCCTATGCTCGAAATCCGGTTCGTAGCAAAGTCGTATATTTGACACAAGGTAATGATTGCGAAATACAGGGCAGGGAAGTAATGATGCAGGAACAATTGACGTTGCATAAGGTAGAATGGGAAGTAGTGGAAGGCCCATCCCAGAACTGAAGTCCCAATTTCATAGTCAAAACGCTTGAAGTTAACATCATCATAGTCCTGGTAGCCTCGTTGCCAGCGGAGGACCGATAGGCTCTTGAAGATAACATAGGTGATGATAGCAAATGTGGAAGACCACCAAATCACCGGATTACCAATGAGGTAGATCTGGCGATGATCTTTTCCCCAGAAATTAATCCCGCGGCGGAGCATAGGCCATGATGGCGGCCTTGAATCCCAGGCGTGCGATTCTACTAAACCAGCGTTCGTGGTCCACATAACCTTTTGCAACTCCCAAAACTTGCCCAGGAAACCCGGATTCTTGTAGTTGACTTTCTCCGCATCGGGTCCGAGCATAGGATGCTCGTTCTGTTCCACATACCATATACTGTTAGGGAGAGTACCTTGTTTAGCGCAGGTGACTTCTTGCTGGTCGAAACCCCAATCTGGTAATTTAACTTTATGTGAGAAGAGAGCACATCCGGTCATGATGTGGACGAGTCTGAACTTCGACTCGATAGTGCGGACACGCGTCTTCGCAGCGGTTCCATCCGACATCGACTTGACAATCTCCACCCTGAAATAGTCATTCGCGTCACCCTCAAAACCCTCGTAGCCATAGGCAGATACTTCGTTTTGCCAATCGGCCTCGCTGACAGGTGGGCGGACATCGTGAGAATGAAGGCGGCGATCCGTGACAACATGGTACAATCGGAGGACGGTTCCATCCATGATTGGCACAGGTTCCATAGTATCCCAAGCTTTAAGACCCATTACGGGTCCGTCCAAGCCTTCGGGTTGAGTCTGATTCTCGAGCAGCCAGACATTGTTCTCATCCTTGTGCGGGTATAGAGTAATTTGCTGCTGCTTACTTCCGGTAGGGTACATGTGGTTATGCGAATGCAGATATCCTCCGTGTGTATTGTGATGGCGAAAACTGACACGACTACCTAACATTACGTCCGCAGGCACGTCCTGCATCGCCTTCGAATTCAATGTAGCCTGGAATTCAGAAGACATGAAGCCATCTCCATCGCCTGGATTGACAAGGCATACAAAGTGGATAGCGAATAAAGCCATGTAGAACGTAACAGGGATCATGACAAGACAGAAGAAACGGGCCAAGAAGTGCTTGAACCATAAACGCTACAGAGATCTCGTCAGACGAAATTTTGAATACAGCAATATAGGAGGTGGCTTACAGGCGTTACTGTCTTACTGTCCCCTAGGAGAACCCACAGTTGCAGGATTGTCAAGCTTCCAACCCAAGCAATAGTGAACAATCCGACCCATTTCACGCTGACTGTAGCCCCGAGACCAACACCTGTAGCAACCAGCCAGAACCACCAGCTGGGATCAAAGGCCTTAGAAGGGCCTTGCTCATGCTGGTTTGTGAAGCACGTCCAGGCCAGGGCAGTGAATGCGGTGAAAATAATCAAGGGTGAGTCCAGAAGTATCAGACGGGATTGGGTCAGCAGACCGTTCTCTACATATTTGATAAGTATAAGGCAATAAGTTTCTGATTAATTTCATACCAAATATTACAAGCCCAGCACCCATTGCAGCGGTCATAGTCCTACATCCGGTAGCTTTGAGCGTGAGGAATATTGTAGGTACAGTCATGACCCCCATTAGAGCTGGGAGCAATCTCATAGCCACGTAAGGAACACCAGGTTCGACATAGTCTTTCCCAATGTCTTTGAAATCAAACTCCCCATCGAATCCGGCAAGCCACCCAGCAAGTGTGAGAAGGAGCTTGGCGAGCGGGGGATGTACGTCCATGAAGAATTTGCCCTTGATATACTTAGATGCAAAGCCGCCAAAGCTATAAAGGTTAGTGAGTCTCGATTTTTGGATTGATTGTAGGGCGCGGTCTGAAGCTTACTGGACTTCATCGAAGACGACGCTGTTAGGTTGGTATATTCTGAACAGACGCACCAGAGCTGCAACCGCGGTCAGGAAGCCCAGAAGCTGAAAATCAGACCCAGGCAATAGGAAGATGTCATGGTCAGTAACTCCGTGGGACGTATAATCTGTAGGCTTGTCGTTTGTTAATTGATTCGCACCGTTGGGCGATCGCACAACACCTTTCTGCTTTTCAGCTTGGTATGCTGGTGATGACCGTCTCGCAGCCATATTGTGGGTTTTGGAGCTGGAGGAATTTGGTTGCATAGGAGTATGCCGTAGCGTTGAGTGAGCTCTTACCCGCACCCCTGTGTCTGAGTATTAAGATAGTATAAAAAGGACTGTGATAAGGACTGTGAGAAAGGTCTTGGAGAAATCACGGCATGCTGCAAAACAAGGAGGCTGAACAACTTGTGCAGCGCTGGACAATGGTGGTAGAGGAGGAAGATGATTTCTCCTTTCCCATGCGGCGCTTGATAACACGAAGCCCCAAACTTCAGCCGCAGCCTCGGAGTAAGGATGAGCAACTAGCGTGCCAAGACACTAGTGGCATCCCTTCATCCGTACTCCGTACTTATCTGATATCTGAGGAGTTGAACATGCAGATAGAACCAACCACCCCCGCCCCCCGCCCCTCGTCCTACAACTCGTCTACCCGATTCGAAAACAGTCGTTAAGCGGCAAGGCTTCCCTAAGCATCTAGCTGACTACTCTAAAGAAGCCAATCACCACGAACACCCTCGAGGATTGTGGCGGTAACATTTTCGTTGCATGACATAGACGCATAGGCGACTACCAACGTGAACCTTGGGGTTTATCCAAATGGCACCGTCCGCAACCAACATCAACATTGATAGTTCTGCTATTCCCACACTACCTGACGAAGTTAGCAAGCCACCCGCAGGAGTCGTATTGCCTCCAAGGGATATCCGAGCCATCGTTGAGAAGACCGCCGGCTACGTAGCACGTAATGGTGCTGTGTTCGAAGACAGAATCAGAGAGAAAGAGAAGCATAACCCGAAGTTTTCATTCCTAAGCATCAACGATGCGTATAACGCTTTCTACACATGGCGACTGCTGGAGATAAAGGAGGGACGAGGCACTGCGGTCTCCGCTGGAAGAGTGGGAGAAGCTGCACCAATTGCGGAGCCTGAAATACCACAAGGTCCTGCGGCGCCGCCAGAGTTCCACTTCTCCGCTCGAATGCCAAATATTAGCGCTCAGGATTTAGAGGTCGTCAAGTTAACTGCATTGTTCGTTGCGAAGAATGGGAGATCTTTCATGACTACTCTTTCACAGAAGGAAACCAGGAATTATCAATTCGATTTTCTACGACCTCAGCACAGTCTCTATCAATTCTTTAGTCGTTTAGTAGATCAATACACTCTGTTACTACAGGCTGCTAGTGTTGAAGCGGAGAAAGCACAAAGAGCTCGGATGCTGGACTTAGAGAAAAACGCGAAAGACCGATTCAATGTTTTAGAGAGAGCAAAGAAGAGGGCAGAGTGGGTAAAATTCCAAGAGGAGCAGAAACAGAAGAAGGAGGAAGAGGTGGAGAAGGAGAAGCTAGAGTACGCGCAAATCGACTGGCACGACTTCGTCGTTGTGGAAACAGTCCTTTTTGAAGAAGCGGATGACCAGGCGGATCTACCTCCTCCAACCTCATTAAATGATCTACAGTCCGCCTCATTAGAGCAAAAAGCAGCCATGTCCTTACAACCCCACGACCGACGAATTGAAGAAGCAATGCCCACGGGCGAAGATTACTCCCTCTTTTATAACCAGCAACAATCCTATCCCATGCCACCACCGCCCGCCCCAGTGGCCTTCAACAACACCTACAATTCGCAACCGCAAGCAATGGACTACCAAATGGCTTCACAGCCCTCCTTAACCGCTCAAGAAGATGAAGAAGAACGCGCCATTGCCGAACGTACCGAAGCTCGGGAACGTGCCCAAGCCGCCCAAGCCGCAGCTAAAGGCAGCGCGAGCCAACCCATGCGTATCAGAAACGATTACGTGCCTCGCGCACAGGCCAAAAGACAGAACGTAGCAACGGCATTGTGTCCAAACTGTAAACAACAGATTGCCTATGAAGAGTTAGATCAACACATGAGAAGTCTGTCCCCTCCCCATCCCCATCTACAATCCCAAATCTTCAACCAACTAACTATTACAGTCGAACTCCTTGATCCCCGCTGGAAAGAACAACGCGCCAAATCCGACCTCCGCCAATCCACCACCAACCTCTCCACCTCGGACGTGGCCGCCAATCTCAAACGCCTGGCGTCCCAGCGCAGCGACGTCTTTGACGGGGTAACGGGCCAGCCGGTCATCAGCGAGGAGGAGGCGGCGCGGAGGAAGAAGGCGGCGACGAGCTATGATGGGCAATTGGAAAAGGGCAAGGATTTGGAGAGGATGCAGGGGATGAATATCGAAGAGCAGATACGGCAAATCCATCAGAAGTTCAAGTCGTAACGGTGTGGTGGGAGGGGGTTGGTCTCGGCCCTTGTTGTTGTTGTTGTTGTTGTTGTTGTGATGATTTGTAATCAGTACGAGAAACGTTATACCCGAGGCCAATGCGCTATCATCCACCTCTCACACTTGGTTAAACAAAGTGTAGGCGAAGAGGGCTCCTCGGCGAGATAAGTCATCGACGACTCCGTGCTTCGGTAGCCATGAGCGTTCCCTTGAAGGCGATTTATCCATGTCGACCATAGGATGTTTGAATAAATCACCCTCTCGATATTGGAAAGTAGGTAGTTGGAAAGACTGCCGGAATACTAGTTTCACATAGATACCCAATTAGACGACTAGAAATTCCGAGTTGTCATATACATCAACTGAGTAGAGAAGAGGCCAAAGTAATCAGATCAACGAAAAGTCAAGCAGTGAAGTAGTCATGTATTGCATGTCATAATACACAAAACACATGTTACTCTATTCCATTATGACTACGTTAGCAGCGACGGTAGAATCGATGCTCGTCTCTCATCCCTACGTGGAGCCTGATCCGTGCCTCATGATCCATTCTCCTTCCCCTGTTCTCACTCCCCTAATGCTGGCAGTAAGAATGCCGCGTGATGAAGGAAATCTCGACTCAGCAATCGTAGCCAGGTGCTAAGGGGGCATTGCCTGATCCAAAAATGGTAGATGAGATATGTGCTGAAAAGGATGTTCGCGTAGATGGATTGAAGTCTTCCTTCGGTGGTCGCAAGAAAAATCTAGTGGATGTTCTAGAAATCGAAAGCACCGGGAATGGTGACAGATAGTCTCTGCTCACTATTGGGTTTAGCCAGGTCAGGGCGTATGGTGTTCAGTGGTGGAAGTTTGTCGCTGGCGGAAGGAGTATTGTGAGCAGACAGGGGAGCTTTATTACTGAGCGAATCTTCCAAATTACTTTGAATATGCTTCGCTATCAATTCGTCATTCACAAGGGAAAACCCCTTTTTGGACTCGCCAGATTCCACGGGGTCGACGGGCGTCTCTTGAGGGTCGTCGAGTTTGGACCCATCTTCACGTCGCGGAAAGGGTGTATTGCCTACTAAGGCGTGTTTCGCATGCGAAACAAAAGGATCTGCGCTTTCCCGGGGTGCGAGCTTTTGCATGTTAAGGCCTCCATTATTCGGGGTAGTAGTCTGTTCTGCAGCACTCGAGCTGACCTCCGCTCCTTCAACCGAGCTCCGCGGGGAGTCCCGAGCGCGTACAAATGCTGGGATCACGCCTCCCCCTACCCTGGCCCAGAACATATGCTCCCGAAGACGCACACTTTCCTCCCAAGCAAGCGCCTCGGCTTCGACGCCGTTTGCCCGCCAATGCCCATCCTTGACCATTCTTAGGAAGCCAAGGAAATCACAAGATGCTCGCATGCGATTGAGGCAATAGTTGCACAAAGGATATCTTTGGGCGTTTTCGTTGTCACTGGTCTTGAACCGATGGCTTCTAGCGTATTCATCGCTTTTCCTATTCTCTCCGCAAAGAGAACAAGAGCTAATGCAAAGCCTTGGTACAGTTGGCGTAGGCTCGATGACCAGGCTTCCCTCGGACATGCTGTTGATTACTGTTCTTCGAGCAAGCCACGATAGGCCAGGGGCGGCATCAAGACGTAGAGTAGGTTCGATATCCTCTGTTAGTACTCGCTTGTAGAAACGTGTTTCTTTCAGTAGCACACTATTGAAAGATACATCGCGTGAGGAAACACTCGAGTTTGAGGAGGAAGGAGTAATAGGGGTTGATTGGTAAGTTCCAGAAGTCGACAGTGAAGAATTCGAGCCGTTCGATGGCATTTGGCTAGTTGGCTGCGATTGCTCGCGGTTGGAAAGGTTTCCCAGGCCCACTACACCAAGGCCACCATAAGTGCCACTTGTTACACGGCTTGAAGGTTTGCGTGATGTTTGAAGAAGTGAGTAAAAGTCATCGTACGCAGGAAGATCGTTTCGCAAAACCGGATGCAGCAGATGGGTGAAGCTTGTAGGTGGTGCGGGTGGTATCTCATCTCCGCCGGGCGTGGTGGGGGATAAATGCAAAGCATCAAATATCCTGTTCAGGTGCTCATGTGTTCCTAGGCCGGGGGTCGAGGGAGCTGTTGACTCGTTCATATTTGATTCGGGCTCGCCTCGCTCAGAGGACATTTGCTGCATCACGCTCTTGAGTTCAGCAAGTTGCTCTTGATGGGACGCCAGAAGTAACTCGGTATCGTTTAGCTGAGCTCGAACTTGCTCGTTACGCTTCTCTGCAAGTTCACGTTCTTTTCGCGCAGCTGAAACCATCTAGTCAAGGTCAGCAAAACCTTCAGCTACAAACAAACTCAGGCGTACCTCATTCGCTTCCTCGAATAATGCGGTCGTCAGGGTCTCCAACTCCTGCTCGATCCCTTTCTTATCCTTCTCCACGACGCCTCTCCGCTTCCTCTCATCGGCCAAACTTGCCATGAGCTTTACGGTCTTGTCTTCCACGTCCTGCTGCTTGACGAGCACGCCATTGGCGACCATAGTTCTATAGTCGTGTACTTCGCTTTCCAATTGCCGCACACGCTCTTGAGACGAATCTAGTTCATGTCGCGTTTCCGAAAGAGTGTCATCAAGGCTTGTTTGGTGGTTTATCGCACTGATGAGCTTATTACTTAATGTAGCTACCTCGCTGTCCAGGTCCGGATGATGTGGGGACTTCGAATTAGTTCTAGACAGTCCGGAGGAGGCAAGCGGACTTCGAGGATCTGGCAAAGTGCTAAGCTCGTCTGAGGTAGCTGACCGCGTTCGAGAAACCGGGAGCCCCGGCGCCATTGTCACAGCTGCCATGTTGTCCGACGAAAGATGAGCTACAGATATCAGCTCCCACTCTGGAAACTCTGGGTGTGAAGGCTCGATTTTATAAGCAGGAGCGTCCGGCTAGCGAAGTCGTGGAAGAATTATGGGAACCGGCATCGGTGATGAGGATTTTGACAAGAAAGCATTCACTCAGAAGTGTCAAAATGTTGAGCGTTCTCCTCGCGCAGATAGAGTGACATGCAGTCCACAAGCTCAAATCATATGACGGTGGGATCGGCGATAGAGCTGCTACTTCGCCGCTCAGGCTAAAGAAACAAACATGGCGGGATTTTCCTGGAAATCGTTACTCATTGGGGTACCGCAGAAACCCCGTACAAGGCGCACAGTCTCCGTGTCGTGGTGTATCAGATCGATTCTGGGTGAATTGGCAAAGCAAGGTAGAGGCAAGCTGAGAAAGAAGGAAACGGTCTGCGAGAAGCAGAAAGTGTACGGACACGACGGAGGACCGGCATTGTGGATCCGCGTAGGATTCCGCTTATGTAATGAAGCTAAGAAAGCGGTACCTTCCTGCGTAGTCACCCGTGAACTTAGCCAATCAAAGGGCCCGAAGTGAGCAAGGATAGTTCTATGTAGAGAGGGAGAGTCGTACAGAACTCCTTTTTCGTACGCCCGCTATAGCCGGCATCAAATACCTAGGTATGATCGTAGTTTTGTTTGTTTAGTAGTACTCTCCGTACCCAGCTACCTACGTACTTGCCCAACTCACCATAGCTATCTCGTAGAATGTTGGAGTATAAGGTACCGTACCTATCCTCGCTAAGAGGGCTGACTCGCTGCAGATAGACGGCACGAAATCGATTATTACACAGGCCATCAATGCACGATATATATAATATGTGCCATGTACCTCTTTCCCGCCTGCTTTACACTGCATCGCTGTTGCACAAACACTCCTTGAATAACGCCTCACGGTATTCGTTATCAGATGGTAATAAGAGCATAGAGCTTGGACTGTCTATGCGGAGATTTGTCTTGTAAATGCGCTCAAATCACAACAGCCCGAAGTAAAAACCTGCTACGTACTCCGTACTGCCCTGACTCGTAGGCTGGAACACCGGAGATGGTTCAACTCAGTACGTTCATAGACAGCAATCCTTCAGGTTGGGATTAGATGAATGTGAACAATAATTAATCACTTTGGTTTGCAGAAAATGCCTCGTTCTTGACGACACATCGACATCGTAAAAGTGTCGAGGAACAAAGGGAAACTTTAAGCGAACAGTCCGGCTGCCCTTAGCGTTGAATACGCTATGGAAATTGTACTTGGTTTGTCGAGCTCATCAGAAAAGCAAGCAAACCATGTCCGATGCAGACTTAGAAGAAGTAGGGTTCCAAGACCGTCTCCCCATGTACCATACCCTAACTCACCCTTGTCAAGATCAGAAAAGGGCGTTTAGCGCAGCTTCAGCAGCAAAGCGGGGCAGCTGGAGGGGGCGGAGGAGGACAAGAAGAACAGCGGAAGTAAGTATGGCTGCTCCGTCTTTTCGTGTTGCAAGCATCTCTGCTAATGATTGCATGCAGGCAGCAAGAATGTAGGTTATTTTTCATTCTACCAACCCTGGCTTGACTGCAAGCTCGCTCATTTCGCCCATAGCTGATGCACGAAATTCCATCCTTTCACAAATCTTGCTTCCCGAGGCAGCCGATCGTCTCGGGCGTATCCGGCTCGTGAAAGAATCCCGCGCTACAGATGTAGAGAATCGGTTGATCATGTTAGCCAGATCGGGGCAGCTGAGATCCAAGGTCACGGAAGAACAGCTGAAAGAACTATTGGGGGCAGTGGCGGAAAACAGCGAGAAAGAGGTGGGCAAGATAACGGTGAGTAGGAGGAAGGGGGGCTGGGATGATGATGATGATTTGCTGGATTTATGAGGGGCAGGAAATAGAATGAGCCAAGTCTTGATGAAATCCGAAAGGAGTTGGCGGACCCGGATGTCTCCTCAAGCGCAGTTCATGGCGTCTTGGGCATGCTACCGGTTCTCCTTATGATGTCCATCGATGAAGGTTTAAGGCTAGGGAAACTGCAGAGAAGAATGTAGTCTAGTTATTCTCCGCCTCTGCGAACTTCTGCCAGACACTAGTCCGCCATCAAACCACTCATCCGCTCTCTTTTCTCTTTAGCTGCTATCCTTTGCTCCTTCAAGTCCTTCCTTACTCCTCTCAAGTCCGGTGGGCGCTCAATTCCTAGCTCCCTCCTCAAGCTATCCACATTCCTTTCCAAATTCTCTTCCCAGTAAATGTTGATTATATCCTGGCTCTTGAGTCCATTCTTTAGAGCCCATGGAAGATAGGTACTCCAGAATCTTGATCGTTCTGCTGGCTTCAGTCTAGTTACAGCGAACGTGCTCAATCCGGTCATGGGCAATAGAGTGTTAGCGAATTCGAACGCCTTTAACGCAACCTCACCCTCCACCATGACTGGCAAACCGGTAATGGCATGATAGAAATCATGGCACTCTCGATACCGCTGCATGACATATGCGCATTCCTCATTATCTATATATTTGACGCTGTCCCTGGTATCAGGGCTTACTCCTTCACGATCCAGCCACGCGACGTAAGCTCGGCCCACACTTTCCTGTGGCAAGCCATGCAGATGAGCCACTGAAACTGTTTGAGATGTGATCCTTGGGCGATCACGCAATATGCGCCGGCCAGTTGGGGAAGATAGCATTGCATCGCGTAGCCGGTAGATAAAATAAGGTGTAGCAGTTGTTTCTCCAAGGGTTGCTATCAAGTCTGCACTTCACCTTTAGTCCTTGGACAGTAATTTTCCTTATGTAGTGGGAGCTTGCCTCCCCTTCGTGGATTAAGCAAAGACATAACGGCGGATCCAGCCGCAAGTGCGGTTCGCTCGCCGAAGTTGAGAGGGACATGGCCTTCATAATTTGGCGCTGGCCGGTTTAGGACAGAGAATGGCCTTTTGGAGCTGGTAGCTTTGGCTCTAAATGAAGGAGGTAGTTGTAGAACCCTTTTAAAGGGCACTGAACCCGGCGACATAGATAATGGTTTTCTTCGTCATGAAGGAACTCGGAGTACCCATTTTAGCCGCGAATCTGTCGCTTATCCAATAGCCGCGCATTATCATAGTTGGGAAGAATACAGACCATTCTAGTATGGAATCCTACTTCATTCAATGATCAATATTACACCGGCTGGACATGAGCATGAGCTCTTCACATCGTGGGCGAAAGAGCGCGGAGTCCAGATATCTGGCGTTGGACCAGCCAAGATCACAGGGCGTGGCTTAGGCATGGTTGCACTTACGAGAATTGAGGTACCTATTATGTCTCGATGCTGATATTTGCAGCCGGCTGAATCGCCTACCAGGCCGGTGAAGAACTCGTAAGGGTGCCAGCTTCTGCTCTTCTTACCATAGAATCAATTTCGCCAGAATTTCGAGATCTACACAGTTGCAAAGGCCTTACGGTTCATGGACTGCTAGCCTCCTTCCTTGCTTTTGGTGCCGATCAGATGCTGCCTTATGCACCATGGAAAGCTACGTGGCCTTCTCTCGCAGACTTTCAGGGCTCAATGCCTATCTTATGGCCCCTGGAACTAAGAGAATCTCTTCTTTGCAGGCGAAGGGATGGAACTTCCACGGCAAATTTCTTCCCGCTGCCGCCCGCTATTGGGTGCCGGTGGGCTACATCTGCCGCAGGCGCTGCGCAGCCACCCAATCCTAGTCTTCTATGGAAGCAGGATGAGAGGTTGGAGAGAGATTGGGCCATCGTGTCCAAGATCTTGCCTGAATCGGCTCACAAAAGGTACGCCGCTTACGCCACAATGTGGCTTTTGGTCAATACACGTTCCTTTTATTACGAGCTTCCAGATGCCAAGGTTCAGCCAGCTCGAGAAGATCGAATGGTTCTTTGCCCTTTTGTAGATTACTTCAATCATGCCGATCAAGGGTGCGATGTGTCTTTTAATGAAACCGGATTCACTGTCACTAGCGGTAGAAGTTACGGTAGTGCATTGTCATAGTGGTAGAATAGATGTGGCGGAAACTGACGAATTGCAGATGTTGGCGAAGAGATATTCACATCATATGGCAGCCACAGCAATGATTTTCTGTTAGTTGAATGTACGTAATAAAATGCTGAGGGATCTTCGAATACTTACATACACGCCAATGAAAGATGGATTTATCCTCGAGACCAACAAGTGGGACTCCCTACCCATTGACGATCTACTTCTGCCCGCGATCAAAGCGCCCCTGAAGCACCGCTTGGAGACCGAAGGCTATCTTGGGTAACACAAACCCCGTACGCATCCAACAAAGAATCTAACTTTGCCCTTAAGAAACTACGCCCTCAGTGCCGAAGGCCTCTGTCATCGCACCCAAGTAGCCGTCCGAACTCAGACCCTCAATTATCGGAACTGGAAGAGATATGTGGCCGGCCTTGAAGTGGACGATCCAAACGATAAGGTCAAGGCAGACGCATTTATGTTGTCCCGGATTTTGGAGGTGTATCATACTGAAGCTGAACACGCCCTAGCTTGCTTGACCGAGCTTGGACATGAGATAGGGCAGGAACGTTGGGAAGTGCTGATGAAGAGGTGGACACAGATTAGAAAGCTGATAATCAAGGCTGTCAAGAATGAGATCAACACTGTAACTGGGGCCAAGTTTTTTGACGAAAGAAAGGGTTGATTACTTCACGAAAAGCCCATCAGTTCTTATGGAAGAAAAGGAAAGAACTCGGGGAATGCCGCTAATGCATAAAGCCTTCCAAGGTCATAAATGCCACCAATTTATGATACAAGTCACAGAGGCTCGACTCAACCCCTTTCATCTCCGCATTGGCAGAAGTTCGTCATCCTTCTTCTTCACCTTAAAAGATTTCCCCTTCACCATGTGCAGAAGCATGTAATTCGTCACACATTTAATCCCCAACTCTTCGCCCCTCCTGATAATGTAACCACTGATGTAGTCGATCTCAGTCAGTCTTCCCGCCTCGACGTCCTGCTGCATAGAGCTGAGATTGTCGGCCGTTTTGGCAGCGACAGAGACGACTTGTGCTTCGAGACGGTCAGGTGCGAATCGCATCTTCACGTTCGGCACATTCTGCAGCTCCGGTAATGACCTGATTACCAATGAAATTTCGGCTAGTAGGAGCCTCATTACCCGTGATATACTGGCATTGTAGAGGATTTCGCCGTTCCTGCAATCGAACATGACTGTTAAAGGATTGATGATGGCGTTGATTGCAAGCTTCTCAAATTGCATTTGCAATAAATCCGTCGGGGCAAAGCTTACTGCGGCCAGCACTGGTGTCCTGGTCAAGGTTCGGAGAAGGTGGCCAGCTGAAGGAGTGTATCTCTGCGCTTGTGGCTGCCCAGGTTTTCGAGGAAGCAAGCTGATAGCAGTAGTACCTATGCCTGCGTGCACGACTGAGAAAGGCCCCCGCGGGTATACTCCATGGCTTATAACTCCAACCACATAGTTTGGACGTGTTTCTTCATCTGGGAATACCTTTTCGTTCACTTCTTCTACCATGCCCATACCATTCTGTAGAAATAGAATTATAGAATCCCGAGTAAGACGATGAGCTACTGATAGTACCGCCTTTGCTGTCTCGGGGGCCTTAACGGACACTATAAGACTGTATATTGGCTCAGAGTTGGGTTCTTGGATAGTGTGTTCGTTCGCATCTGCGTCTTGCTCGTTCCCTCGAAATGGGACCACCTCCGCTTCTTCTTGTGTATTCTCTCGAGCCGGCTCTGTTTCGGACTCATGGTATGAGCCTTCGTTCAGCTTGTTCTTTTGAGGGGCTCCTAATCTTGGCACTAGCTCCACCTCGTATCCTCGTCGAGTCTCCATCATGCCACCGGTAGTGACTTGAATGGAACAACCTCGCTCTTGCCAGCTAACCAGCGACCCAGGGCGACGGAACAAGAGAGTCATGGGTGGGGGATTAGGAATTCCGGCAAGTGCGTGCGCCACAAACTTTCCCAAAGCGCCAGCGCCCAATATGTGGATTCTTCTTTGTACTTTGCGACGATATTTCCATGGCGCTGTGTCTGGATGTGACTCAAAGCCCTCAGAGTTTCTGTGCAGATCCATGGGATCTGTTTCTATGCTACCATCTTCACCTTTCCTCCGGGGCCACCAATAATAGGCAGCTGAAGTTGACAAGTGCTGCTTTATGACCACCCGGTCCGCTCTCGTGTCACCGCAGGACCATAACTTTGGTCTATTGATTGCTTTGGCCCAAGCCCGCGAGAGCGGCCGCCCGTAATTACAAGAAGACAGGATGAGGGGCACCGCCCAGTGCTGCGAAATAGAAACTTATGACTCTGGTGACATGTCAAGAAGGAACAGTGAACGGCTACTCGGATTGCACAAAGACAGAGTACAGAGAGCAGTGATACGACTTGAGAGAACTGTTGTACGATACACCGTGTCTGACACCGTGTACAGCCAATTCATTGGATTTATTCAGAGTACCAAGACAACTCTCTCACATCAAATACATCACCAATGCACCAACCTGAATTGAGGCGATCGGCTTAGTCATCCCAAATTTTACGGGCTAGTGAAACCTTAAAGTGGGTGGCACCGTGGTCCGTGGCACCGTGGTCCGTGGCACCGTGGTCCGTGGCACCGTGGTCCGTGGCACCGTGGTCCGTGGCACCGTGGTCCGTGGCACCGTGGTCCGTGGCACCGTGGTCCGTGGCACCGTGGTCCGTGGCACCCCGCGTGGGTGGCACGGAAGGTAGGCAAGGCAAACAACAC